>TARA_R110002012_G_scaffold76663_5_pt1 | contig 148456 bp, 142 predicted proteins | sample TARA_R110002012 | Tara Oceans TARA_R110002012 (sample SAMEA4396515) | marine metagenome | biome: Westerlies Biome; feature: [DCM] deep chlorophyll maximum layer (ENVO:01000326); material: water (ENVO:00002006), including particulate matter (ENVO:01000060) such as... | depth 40 m
CGTGACCGCCAAGTGCTATGGCGGCGACGCCACGCGGAAACGCAAGCTGCTCGACAAGCAGAAGGCCGGCAAGAAGAAGATGCGCCAGTTCGGCAAGGTCGACATCCCGCAGGAAGCCTTTATCGAGGCGCTGAAGATCGGCGACTGATCCGAATCGTGCACCGGTGGCGGCCATCTCCGCCGCAACACAACACAGCAGACTGACCCCTTCGCGCCGGTGGCGAAAGCGGCCGGCTGGCGCTTTCACAACCGCGCCCTCGAACTCGACGGTGTCAACTCCGGGCGCAGCAAAGCCGGAAAAGCATGTGGTTGAGACTGCGACGTGAAACAAAAACGAGATAATTGATATGACTGTGCATTCTGCCGTTGACAGGAGCGCCCAGACCCCCTAAATCCGCGCCAATGCCCAGATGGCGGAATTGGTAGACGCGCTACGTTCAGGTCGTAGTTCTCGCAAGGGAGTGGAGGTTCGAGTCCTCTTCTGGGCACCAATTTCAAGTTTCTGATTGTCCGAGACAATCCGGAAACATTACAAAAAGCCCGCGCAAGCGGGCTTTTTTGTTGGCTTGTTGGCCAGTCGGAGGCCCGGAGGCCGGGCGGTGGGACCGCGGGTTTTTCGAGCCAGGGAACACCGCACGGGCCGGGTTTCCATCCGTGCCGCCCAGCACTATTTCAAGCCGCGGATGAAGAGCCTACCAAGGAAGGCGGTTGCACCTGTCGAGCCGGTCAGGCGGCGACGGTGGTGGCGAGTTTGGCGAGGCCTGACTTGAGCGCTGCGATGCAGGCGGGGTCGAAGGCGGCGCCTGCGTCCGCGTCGAGGATTTCGAGCGCCTTTGCGATCGGCATGGCTGCGCGGTAGGGGCGCTCAGCGGTGAGGGCATCGAAAACATCGGCGACTGTGAGGATGCGGGCCTCGAGACAGATCTCGTCGCCTTTCAGGCCATGCGGATAGCCCTTGCCGTCAAGCCGCTCGTGGTGGGCGCAGGCGATGGGGGCGATATCGGCGAAGGCTGCGACACGGCCAAGAATGGCGGCGCTCTCGGCCGGGTGCCGCTTGATCGCCGCCCATTCCTCGGCATCGAGCTTGCCGGGCTTGTCGAGCACCTGATTAGAGATGGCGAGCTTGCCGAGATCGTGCAAAAGCGCCGCGCGGCGAAGCCAGCGGCGATGATCGGGGCTCAGCCCGAATTCCTCGGCGATCATGTCGGTGTAGAGCGTGACGCGGTTGGAGTGGTCCGCGGTAAACGGGCTCTTGGCGTCGACCACATCGGCAAAGGCGGCCGCGACGTCATCGAGGTAATCCTCATCAACGGGAGCGGATTGCAGCGCCGGGGTCATGGCGAAGACGTGGGTCTCGAGATCGGACGAAGCGAGCAGCGGCCAGAAATCTGGCGCCTGCTGGGCGGTGACGAAGGCTGCGACCAGGTCGGGATCGAACCAGACGCCGGAGCGGGAGACGGCTTCGCTGAGTGCTGCCTCGGAGCCGCTTTCGGCATGGAAGACGTCGATGATCTGGGCCAGGAGCGCGATCCCGGAAATCTGCGGAATCTGCCGGTGCTTGAGGCCTTGCGGCTGGCCGGAGCCGTCCCAGTGCTCATCAAGCGAGAGAATGCCGTCCTGCACGGTTTGCGAAAAGCCCATTCGGCCGGCGATGTCGGCGCCGCGATGGCAGCGGGTCTGCATCACTTCGCGGGCGATCTTGCCGGACTTCTGGACGACGCTGATCAGCGTGCGAATGCGCTCGCCGAGGCCGGCCTCGAGCCCGGTCTGGGCGAAAACGAAGCGCAGGGCTGCGCTCATCGACGTGTCGATGGTCTTGAAATCGCGCTTGAAGGCGATGTCGTCGGCCAGATAGAGCTCGCAGATGCGCGCGGCGTTGCTGGAGCAGCCGAGATCCTTGAGCAGCAGGGTGTAATAGAGATCCCTGAGCGTCTCGTCGGGCAGGTTCAGCGCCTCGCCGATGCGGGTTCCGATATAGCAGCCACGGATACAATGGCCGGCCGGCTGGCCTTCGGTCAGGTCCAGCGCGTAGCTGAGTGCACCGAGCAGTTCGGCAAGCTTGAAGCTGTGTGGGCGGGCATCCGCTAATTGGGTGAGATACAGGCTGGTGCTCATCGCGGACTCTCGGTTGAAGGGTGGTTATACAAGCGGCAACTTAAGAAGGGTTTACCGGGCGGGCGGCGAGGCGAGAGACCGGCATTTGCCAATCCTAATAAATTCGATATAACTAGTTTTATCGAATCTTTTTGGACAGGGTACATGGATACAACCGAAGCAGCGCAGGGGTTTTCCGCCATGGGCTCGGAATCGCGGCTCGAGGTGCTGCAGGCGCTGGTCCGGGCCGGGGAAACCGGGTTGCGGGTTGGCGATATCCAGCAGCGGACCGGCATCTCGGCCTCCACGCTGGCGCATCACCTGAAATTCCTGTCCGCCGCCAACCTGATTGTTCAACGCAAGCAGGGACGGGTGATCATGAGCACGGCGAATTTCGCGCATCTGAGCCTGCTGGCCGGGTTCATTCTGGAAAATTGCTGCACCGAAACGGAGCCGAGGTCATGACCGACACCACACATACGTCGAGGATTTCAGGCGCAGACATCAAGGGATGGATCGCGACGCCGTGGACGGTGGTCGTGCTGGCGCTTCTGGCCGTGGCCGTTCTCGACCCGGGGCAGTTCGCAACCGTTGCCAGTTTTGCCGTGCGCGCATTGCTGAGCACCCTGCCCTATATCGCCTTTGCGGTGCTCCTGATTGCCGGGCTGAAGGCTGCGGGCGCGGAATCGGTGATCGCCGACGCGTTCAAGGGCCGCGAAACCAAGATGATCATGATGGCAGCCCTGTTTGGCGGGCTGGCACCGTTCTGCTCGTGCGAAGTGATCCCGTTCATCGCGGGCCTGCTGGCGCTGGGCGCACCATTGTCCGCGGTGATGGCGTTCTGGCTGTCGTCGCCGCTGATCGATCCTCCGACACTGTTGATCACGGCGGCAGCCTTGGGCTGGCCGTTTGCCATCGGCAAGGCGGTGATCGCGGTGGCGCTGGGGCTGTCGGGCGGGTTTGCGATCAAGGCAGCGATGGCGGCCGGCTGGTTTTCCGATCCGCTCAGGGCCGTCAGGCAGTCGCGCTGCGGCTGCGGGCCGGATCCGTTTTCAGGCAGGCCGGTCTGGCGCTTCTGGGGCGAAGAGACACGCCGCGCCACCTTCCGGGCAGAACTGATCAGCAACGGGGTGTTCCTGATCAAGTGGCTGGCGCTGGCCTATGTGCTTGAAGCGCTGCTGGTGACCTATGTGCCGGCCGACATGATCGCCGGGCTGGTGGGCGGTGAAGGTGTGCTGCCGATCGGCATTGCAGCGCTGGTCGGCATGCCCGCCTATCTCAACTCCTATGTCGCACCACCGCTGCTGGCAGGCCTGATGGAGCAGGGCATGAGCAATGGCGCGGCGATGGCTTTCATGATTGCCGGTGCGGTGAGCTCGATCCCGGCGATGGCGGCGGTCTGGTCGCTGGTGCGCAAACCGGTCTTCGCTGCCTATCTCGGCTTGGGCGTCTCGGGCGCCATTGTTTCGGGCATCCTGTTCCAGATGGTGGTTTGAGACGGCCGGGTTCGACCGATGTGGCATGTCCGCGGAAGTAGCCTTGACTGCGACGCGGCAAAGAATTATCCCGTATTCAGGATTATTTCCTGATTATGGGATACGCACATGGAAACCCTCAATGACCGGCTGGCGGAACGGCTGAAGCAGGTCCGCCTGATGCGCGGCTGGTCGCTGCAGGAGCTGGCGGATGTCAGCGGGATCAGCCGCTCGACATTATCTCGGGTGGAGAATGCCGAAGTCAGCCCGACGGCGGACACGCTGGGCAGCCTGTCGACGGCTTACCAGATGACAATCTCGCAACTGCTGGCGCCGATCGAAGCACCATTCACGCCGCTGATCAAGGCGGCGGAACAGAGTGTCTGGCACGATGCCGACAACGGGTTCTCGCGCAAGGTGGTGTCGCCGCCAAGCGGCGGCCTGTCGGCGGAAGTGGTGCACTGCACGCTCGACGCCTACCAGATGATCGCTTACGCAGCGCCATCTGTCCCGGGGCACGAGCATCATCTGGTGATGTTATCGGGCACGCTGAGCGTCAACATCGGCGACGAGGAACATCATCTGGAGGCCGGCAATTGCCTGCGCTACCAGCTATTCGGGTCATCGAGATTCCAGACCGGGGTCGATCCCGCAACCTATCTGATCGTACTTGTGTGAGGCGTCATGACCAGCATCAGCATTCATTGCCTTTCCGCCGATGAGCTCGATGCTCACGCAGACGCGCTGGCGGAGATCATGGCGCGAACGGTGGAGGACGGAGCGGCCATCGGCTACATGCAGCCGTTTTCACACACTGACGGGCTGGCCTTCTTCACCGGACAGGTGTTTCCCGAGGTGCGGGCCGGCCGGCGCAGGCTGCTGGTGTCCAGGCTGGATGGCAAGACGGTGGGATCGGTTCAGCTGATCACCGCGCTGCCGCCAAACCAGCCGCATCGCTGCGAAGTGGCCAAGATGATGGTTCACCCCTCCGCACGGCGCAAGGGCGTTGGCCGCGCCCTGATGCAGGCGCTCGACGCGGAAGCGCGCGCCGCCGGCAAGACACTTGTGACGCTCGACACCAAGACCGGTGACAAGGCCGAGCCGCTTTACAGGGCGGCAGGCTTCCAAACCGCGGGCGTGATCCCCTGCTATGCGCTGGATCCCGACGGCAAGGCGCAGCACGCCACGACCTATATGTACAAGGCGCTTTGATTTGACCGCCGCTGACAGCGCTTCGCCTTGCGAAGGATGGCGGCGAATGCCAGGGCACAAACTGCCCGGCCTTGGCCAAGGCGGTGCGGAAGCATCAGGCCTTGCCGTCGTCGGGCAGGGGCTCGCGGTTTTCATCGAGCAGCTTGCGGATCGTGACCAGTCCAGGCAGGGCAGCAAGCATGATCTGGTGATGCTCTGACCGCAGGAAATGCTTGAAGGTGCGCGTCAGGGCCTGGATGGCTGCCATATGAAACGCCCACCCCGCCTGGGTGAGGAAGACCTGTTTGGAGCGCGCGTCGGTTTCACTTGGCAGGGTCTGTATCAGCCCGCGCTTCTCCAGTACCTTGAGCGAATGGCTCATGGTCGCCTTGGTCACCTGCATCGCATTGGCAATGGCGAGAGGCGTTTTTCCATCGCCTACCCGGGTCAGATGCGCAATGATGGCAAAATGCGACGGGTGCAGGCCGTCAGGCAGAATCTTGCCGACAAGCGTCTTGCCAAGCTGGTCAATGATGGCAACTTCGTTGAAGAAGGCGAAAACCTCGCCTGGATTTATGCCGGAATCCATTCCGTTCTAGCTTCCTTGTTCTGACTTTGGCGGCCGCGATGGACCGTCCACGAACCCGGTCCCTAAAAAAGCCATCCAGAAATTTGAATCATACCGCCGCTCCCGCAGTTCAGGATCTACCGGCAGATCGTGTCTATTTGAGGACGCCCCGCAAAGGTTGCGTCAACGGACAGGGCGGATCTCGGCTTCACCTTCTGGCAGCGGCGGAGGATGACTTCACAGCCCGTGTTTGCGCAGATTCCCGCCTGCTTTCAGGCCCGTCTGCCGGCATGAGATTGAGCAAGCCGCTTGCGAATGGCCGCAAGGCCGGGCAGCGTCTCGCCCATGGTCTGGATGTCATTCTGGTTCAGAATTGAGCCATAGAGTGTCAACACCGCATCAAGCACGTGTTTTTGAAACGCGCGTCCTGCTTCGGTAATAAACACGAGCTTGGACCTGGCGTCGATGTCCGATCGACGGGTCTCGATGAAACCGCGCTTTTCCAGGACCGACAGCGAGTGGCTGATAGTTGTCTTGGTCACCTGCATGGCGGCGGTTATCTGCAACGGCGTTTGGCCGTCTCCGCCCCGGACGAGGTGATTGAGGATGTAAAAATGCGACCTGTGCAATTCGCCCGGCAGACATTTGTCCACCAGGGCTTCGGACAGCTGCGCGGTCTGGCAAGCTTCATTGAAATAGGCGAAAACTTCCGCCGTGCCGTATTGCGGCTCTTTCACACGGTCGAATCTCATTCTCGGTTCACCTCCGAAGGTTGCGCCTCCCCTGGCTGTTGCTGGCTAACGGGACCTTGACCGACCCCTATATCTCATTTTCACTATCTTTCTACTGACTTCAAGTTGATCATTGCGGTTCTGGTTAATTGCTTGCTTCGGAATTTCAGCCGCTCCGAACGCAGATCTGGTTCGCGCCTCGGGGCTCCAGCCTCGCAAGATTGATCGATGTGCAGCAAGGGCGGCGAACCGCCCTGGTCTTATGCTCAGCGCAAAAAGAGACCGGGTGTCATTCACACCCGGCCCCGCATCAACGTTTTTGTGTGCCTGACGGTCAGCCGATGGCTTGCTCCAGGCAATCCAGGATTGTCGTCCAGCCCGAGATATGGCCATTGCGGGCGTCCTCGCTGCGGAACCTGACCTGATGCAGCGTAACCTCGGTGACACCCGCTTCGACCTCGGTGAAATCGATTGTGACGACGCTGTCATCGAGCGAGTGCGGCGATTGCCAGGTGAAGGCGAGGCGTGAGTGCGGATCGATCTCGAGATAGGTGCCGGAGTGGGGTATTTCCTTGTCCGCCGTGGCCATGAGGATCGAGAATCCTCCGCCCTTAACCGGGTCGTTGGTGACTTTGGACGTCATGCCGCTGCCGCCGGGACGCATGAATTTTTCCATCATCTGCGGCGAGAGCCATGCCTCAAACACGGCCTTGCGGGGTGCCGCTATTCTGCGGCTTACGGTCAGTTCAAGCTCATTGAGTGTTTCAACCATTATCTTCGTCCTTTGAAACGAGTGCCTCTTCAAGCGCCTGAAGGCGCAACTCCCAGATGGACTTGAGTTGCCTGAACCAGCTCTCAGTCAGCTGCAGCGGTTCAAGCTCGGCCGCGATGAAATGCTCACGCCCCAAAGTCCGGCGGGTGACCAGCCCTGCCTCCTCCAAGACCTTGATGTGCTTGGACACGGAGTTCAGCGACATGTCGAAATGGGCAGAGAGCGCTGTCACTCTCAACGCCCCTTCCTGAACAAGAAGCGTCAAGATCTTCCTCCGGGTGGTGTCCCCGGAGGCCTTGAGAATTCGCGACAGTGCATCTTCGTCCATTTATTCACCCTTATGGTTGAATACAGGCATTGCATATTATAGTCAACCCATTGGGTGAATATAATATGTGATGCGGCAGCAAGACGGTTTTCCACCGTTAAGGCAGACCGCCAGCCGGGCATGAAAAATGCCGGGTCGACGCCCGGCATTTTGAGAGAATTGGCGATCACACCCGAGCGCTAGTGCGCCGGCTTGATGAAGGTGCCGTTTTGCAGTTCGGTCACGGCCTGGATCAGCTCGGCGCGGTTGTTCATCACGATCGGACCGTGCCAGGCCACCGGCTCCTTGATCGGCTTGCCCGAAACCAGCAGGAAACGGATTCCCTCGTCGCCGGCCTGCACCGTGATCTCGTCGCCGGTGTCGAAGACCACCAGCGTGCGGTCGCCGGACATGTCTCGGATCTGGATCTCCTCACCCTCGACTTCCTTTTCGACCAGCACGCCAAAGGGTTTCGACGCATCGCGGAACGAGCCGGAGCCGGCAAAGATATAGGCAAAGGCGGAGCGGTAGGCGTCGACCTTGAAGGTCTTCTTTTTGCCTGGAGGCACCGAGATGTCGACATAGGACGGTTCGGCGGCAATGCCGTCGACCGGACCGCGCTTGCCCCAGAAATCGCCGCAGATGATGCGCGCGGCGGTGCCGTCATCATCGATCTCGACGGGAATGTCGGCGGCGGTGACATCCTGGTAGCGCGGCGCGGTCATCTTCAGAGAAGATGGCAGGTTGGCCCAGAGCTGGAAGCCGTGCATCTTGCCGGCGAAATCCCCTTTCGGCATTTCCTGGTGCATGATGCCGCTGCCGGCTGTCATCCATTGCACGTCGCCGGCGCCCAGCGTGCCGGAGTTGCCCAGGCTGTCGCCGTGCTCGACGGTGCCGGCCAGAACGTAGGTAATGGTCTCGATGCCGCGATGCGGATGCCAGGGGAAGCCCTTGATGTAGTTCTCGGGCTGCGAATTGCGGAAATCGTCAAACAGCAGGAACGGATCGGTCAACGATGGATCGTCAAAACCGAAGGCGCGCTTGAGATGGACGCCCGCTCCCTCGAGATGCGGGGTTGCTGTGGACTGGTGACGGACTGGTCTGATCGACATGGCACTCTCCTCGGGCTCGGCCTGACAATGCGGGCCCTCACTGGTTGCGTTGTGCGAAATGTAGCGGGGCATGACAGGCGTTATAAGAGGCTTGATGGTGACGCAGTGTTCAGATTGGCAACACTCGGAGGCACGAGCGGGATGCTCAGTTTACGCCCCATGCGATCTGGAACTTCCGCTACCGGCTTTGCGTTGTCGAAGCATCACCGAAAAGGAGATGCAGATGAGCCTGAAAACCGATTCAAAACTGGAAACCGAACTGTCACCTGAAGAGGTTTCTGACGACCAGAGCCTGACGAAGGACGAGAAACTCGCCCGGATCAGCGACATGAAATATGATCTCGAGCGCCAGACCGGCCGCGGCACGGCCGATCTCGATCAGGTCGAGATGCGAATGGCCGCGATCAATCTGGCGATGAGCCGCGCCAAGCGTGGATAGGCTGCCCGATCGGCTCAAACCTGTGGGCCGCGAGCAAGCCCGGTCAAGGGGATCTGCGTGGTCTCCTTGATCTCCTCCATGACGAAAGACGCCGAAACGTCGGCGAGTTTCACCTTTACGATCAGCCTCTGGTAAAGCCGGTCATAGGCTTTCACATCCAGGACACGGGCGCGGAGCACGTAATCAAGATCGCCGGAGGTTCGGTAGACGCCGACAATCTCCGGGAAGGCGCCGACGGCCTCACGAAAGGCCCTGAGCCAATCCGCATCATGGCTTGCCGCGCGGACGAAGATGAAGACGGACAAGCCGCAACCGGCTGCTTCGGCATCGAGTATGGCGACCCGATCCCTGATCAGGCCGCGTTCCTCCATCAGCTTGACCCTGCGCCAGCAGGCATTGCGCGACAGGTTGACCCGCTCGGACAGCGCATCGACGGAAAGAGTGCCATCGCGCTGCAGATGGCTGAGAATTCGGATATCCATATCGTCTATCTGATGCATCCTGAGACATTTATCCCAACATAGAGATTATTCAAAGGACATTTGGGACATATCCTCCCCTGATGCGGGTTATCCTCTCACAAATGCATTCATACGAGGGATACCAAGCTCATGTCCAACCAGATCGCGCGCCTCTTCACAGCCCACCCCCACTCGGTCGACGAGAGCTATTTCGAACACCTGCTGTTTGCCGGCAAGTTCGCAGGCAAGCTCTTTCTAGCTGCCTGCGCCGCGCTCATGCATGCGATCCTGCCGTTTACCTTTGAGAAAACTGCAAGCGGTATCATCAATGAGTTGCATCACCGGATGCACAACCGGAGCAAATAGAACCGCATGTGCAGATGGGCCGCCTACCGAGGAACGCCGATCCCGCTGGAGCAGATTGTCTCCGCGCCCGGGCATTCGCTGGTTGAGCAATCCCATCACGCCACGCAGGCCAAGACCGCGACCAATGGCGACGGCTTTGGCATGGCCTGGTACGGTGAGCACCCGGAACCCGGGCTTTACCGCGACGTGTTGCCGGCCTGGTCAGACTGCAATCTGAAATCCCTGGCGCGGCAGATCCGCTCACCCCTGTTTCTGGCCCATGTCCGCGCCTCGACCGGAGGCGCGACCAGCCGCGACAATTGCCACCCGTTCGTCAACGGCAAATGGACCTTCATGCACAACGGCCAGATTGCCGGCTTCGAGAAAATCCGCCGGCCGATGGAAGCCGCATTGTCGGACCGGCTTTATCAATCGCGGCACGGCAGCACGGATTCGGAACTTTTGTTCCTGCTGGCGATCGAGTTCGGTCTGGAAACGGATCCGGCGGGCGCGTTCGGCGAAGCCATCCGCTTTGCGCTGTCGGAAGCGGCGCGTGCCGGGGTGCGTGAGCTGGTGCGATTTACCGCAGCGTTTTCCGACGGAGAAGCGCTGCATGCGATCCGCTACGCCAATGACGAATTTGCCCCGACGCTTTATTCCGCACCAACCTGCAACAACCAGGGGCACTGCCTGGTCTCGGAGCCTTTCACCGACACCGGCACCAAATGGCACGAAATCCCCGCCGGCAGCATTGTCACGCTGACATCAGGCGGCATCACTTCGGCCCGGTTTTCACCCTTGCAGGCGGAAACGGTGAAGGTCGCAGAAGTGGCATGATGCGGTCTCTGGTCCCCGGCGCTCCTACGACAGGGTGCTGACACCAGGGTTTCGGCTCATCGCCGTTTTGCTCTACGTGTGGACGCTGCTGGTTGCGGCGGTTTTCAAGGCCTGATTTGGCGCATTACGCAACATCGCATGCGTCCTGGCTGCTGACATCTTCAGTATGTGCGCTGTCACCCGGCGGCGGCGGTGCGACCACGGTCTGGTTCTTGCCCCTGCGCTTGGCCTCGTAAAGGGCCTCGTCGGCCCGATTGATCAGCATCTGAGGTGTCTCTTCCCCCTGCCACCGGGCCAGGCCGATACTGATCGTTACCGGGCATGCCGGACCGTCTGCGGAATTCTCCGGCTGCACCGACACGACGGAATTACGAATGCGCTCGGCGGCAGCAAAGGCATCACCTGCGTTGGTGCCTGTGAGCACAACAAGAAACTCCTCGCCCCCATGACGGGAAACAATATCGCCATCGCCAAGGTTGAGGCTGATCTTGCTTGCCACCGCCTTGATGCACTCGTCGCCGGCAGCGTGGCCAAGGCTGTCATTGAGCTGTTTGAAATTGTCGATGTCGAGCATCAGGAATGCAATCGCCGGCTTGGCACAGCCAGGGTCGTTCCAGATCCTGGCGATATTTTCCTGCGCCGACCGCCGGTTCTGAATGCCGGTCAGCGGATCGAGACTTGCGATCAAACGCAGCTCGTCATTGAGGATTGCCAGCGCCTCCTGATCGCGCAGTTCCCGGATTTTCGACTTGAAGCTTTTCCACTGGCTTCTCAGCGCTGCGTTACGGGTCGAGGCGAAAACAATGATGACGCCGCTGTAAAAGCCGCTGGTGCCCAGCGCAAGCCAGGGATCGGAGACCGGCCCCATCAGGAGCATGAGGGCGTGGAGACTGAGCGCCGTGACCACTCCGGCAAGCGTCCAGCGAAACTCGATAGGAAAGAACAGGATCGCCGTGGCCATGGTGAACAGCGCTCCGGTGAGATAGCGTTCAAACAGCGGCAGGCCACCCAGTGCTCCCAGCGTGCCGGAACCAATCATCATGGTCATCGACACGACAACCAGTGTGGCGCCCTGAATCCAGCCGGCCCGCTGCCGTCCCCACAGGACGTAGAGGCCGAACATGATGCTTGAAATGATCAAGCCGCGGATGATCAGCGTCGGGACGAGCAGTGAAGGGCTGACAAAGTAGTCGAAAGACATCAGCAGGAAGTTGAAAATGAAGGCTGCCTGAAGCCAGGCGCGGGCCTTGACCGAATGCGCTGCCCATGAATAGCTATCGTAGAGAGCCCTGAGCGCCGGCGGCGCGTCGAGCAAGCGGCTATCCTGCGTAAACAGCCGGTCCGGGAACATGTCGCGATCAGACATTGCTGTCTTGAGCGCATCCTTGTAGGCGCGCTGGCTCAGTGTCCGGTGATTGGCTTGCACGGTATTCCTCCCAAGACGGGAGCGTAACAGCGGTTTGTTAAGAAGGGCTTTTCGGCCGATTACACTTTGTTGCACAAGACGGAATGCCGTAGGCCGTCAGCCGGGGGCCACTTGCAGATCTGCGGTCCATGGATTGCGCGAGATTCGTTTGCAGCAGCGGCATTTTTCTTGCCGCACCGGGACCTGCGTACGGGCCCTGCCAATGGTGTCAGGACCCGCTCAGGTGCACGTTGCAGGTTGAAAAACGCCGGTTTTTTCCTAGATGATCAGGATGTGGGGAGTTCAGTGCAGCAGCCGAGCTCCCGAAAGAGGCTGACCGGGCTTGCATGCCCGCGATCTGCGTCGTCATCCGTGTCATTGCTCGAAGCATCGCGTGAACCCGCGTAACTCGCTGTGTCTGCCAACCCGGCCGGCGAGCATTCAGCATCTGCAGCCTGTCGCAAAGGAGTATCCTGTATGGAAGCCCGAACGTTAGCCCTCATGATGCTGGCACCCTTTGCCCTGTTGTTCATCTATCTGGGCTTTCGGGAATACCAACGCTACAGGTCAGAAGGACGGGCGAAATACGGGCTTGTCTACGATGAAGAGACCGGAACCACTCACGTGACCGGCATTGCCGAAAACGACGATGGATACGACCCCAACGAGTTCGATCCCGGAGACTACAATGACCGGGAAGCCAGGGGCGAGACCAACGACGGCCGATGAGGCCATGCGCCCCCGACTAGCCTTTGCCGGCGATACGCTCGGCGACCCTCGCCGCCAGCCGCTCGGCGACTTCGGCCTTGCTCAATTCCGGCCAGTCCTCGACGCCCTCGCTTGAAACGATGCGGACGCGGTTGCGATCACCGCCCATGATGCCGGTGGCGGGCGAGACGTCGTTGGCGACGATGAAATCGGCGCCCTTGCGGGCGAGCTTGGCCTGGGCATTGGAAATCACGTCGGCGGTTTCCGCGGCAAAGCCGACGACGAGGTCTGGCCGGTTCTCATGATGACCGATGGTCTTGAGAATGTCGGGATTTTCTGTGAGCTCGAGCGGCGCGGGGCCCTCTCCCGGTTTTTTCTTGATCTTCTCGCCCGCCGCTGCAGCCACGCGCCAGTCGGCGACGGCGGCGACGAAGATGGCAATGTCAGCCGGCAGGCCGGCGGTGACCGCTTCGAGCATCTCGGCAGCGCTTTCGACGCGAACGACGTTCACGCCGGCCGGGTCGGCAATGGTGACCGGGCCGGAGACCAGCGTCACACGCGCGCCGAGGCGGGCGAGCGCGCCTGCAATGGCGTGGCCCTGTTTGCCGGACGAGCGGTTGGCGATGTAGCGCACCGGATCGATCGGCTCATGCGTCGGGCCCGAGGTGACGATGGCGGTCTTGCCCTTGAGCGGCTTCGGCGCGTCATCGAGCAATGCCTCGATCGAAGCGACTATCTGCAGCGGCTCGGCCATGCGGCCCTCTCCAGCCTCGCCGGATTCGGCCATTTCGCCGGCCATCGGGCCGATGAAGGCGATGCCGTCACTGCGCAAGGTCGCAACATTGCGGCGGGTTGCCTTGTGCGCCCACATCGCCGGGTTCATGGCCGGCGCGATCAGCACCGGCTGGTTTGTCGCAAGCAGAACGGTTGAGGCGAGATCATTGGCAAGGCCATTTGCCATCTTGGCCATCAGGTCGGCGGTGGCAGGCGCAACGCAGATCAGATCGCAATCGCGCGCCAGCCTGATGTGGCCGACATCCTGTTCGTCCTCGCGCGAAAACAGATCGGTGTAGACATGATCGGCCGCCAGTGCGCCAACCGCCAACGGGGTGACGAATTCCTGTGCGGCTTGGGTCATCAACGGCCGGACCTGCGCACCACGTTCGCGTAACCGGCGGATCAGGTCGAGCGACTTGTAAGCGGCAATGCCGCCGGAAATGATCAGCAGGATGCGTTTGCCGGAGAGCGTCATGGTGCGGGATCCCAGGGGTTGATGAGAGTGACGCCGCAATCGGCAAAATCGCGGACATTGCGGGTGGCTATCGGCAGGCCGCGCCGGAGCGCGATGGCAGCGATCTGGGCGTCGAGGATGGAAATGGGACGGCCGGCTCTCCGACGCATCGCAGCGATTTTAGCGTAATAGGGCGCATCGGCGCTCTCGAAGGGAAGGACAGGCAGGGGCAAGTCGATCTTGATCAGTCGCTCAATCACAATAGCAAACGTATCGCGCCTTTTACCCTCACGCATCAATTCCACACCAAACAACAGTTCAGCTTCAGTGATTGAAGTTATGAAGCGCGTCAGCTGCGCAGTCCGCTCGAACCAATCGGCGACCTTTATATTTGGGACAGGCCGCATAATCTCGGATACGACATTGGTGTCGATTATCATTCCTTGTCATCCAGCCAGTCGAACACCTTGCGCTCACCGGCCTTTTCCGTGCGGGGAGGAATCTCCAGCTCTATCCCGCCGAGAGGTTCCACCAAGTCGCGTATCCGCTGATAAGCGGACCTGCCTTGCGCAGGCGGGGGAGCCTGCACCAGTTGGCGCAACAGCACGCGGGCCTCTTCTTCCATGGACACGCCATGCCGCGCCGCGCGTTCGCGCAGAGCCTGCTTCACCTCGTCATCGAGATTGCGGATGGTCAGTGTCGCCATGGTGAACCTCCTTGGCAGGGATGTGCTGATGCTTGCAATGTAGGCATTGCATGCATTGCAGTCAAACGAGGCCGTGGTGGGAAGGTTCGAGTGTTGGCCCGGGCGAAACAGCATCGCGCAGGCAAGCGACAACCCGGCGCCGGGCCGGGTTGTCAGCGTTTTCATGCGGTCAGGCCGCCTGAAGGATCTCGACCATCTCGATGTCGAAAACCAGATCCTTGCCAGCCAGCGGATGGTTGGCGTCGACGGTGATTTCCTGTTCGCCGACGGAGGTAATCATGAGCGCAACCTGCCCGCCCTGCGGCGTCTGGGCCTGCAACTGCATGCCTTCCTGCGGCTCGAGTTCCGGCGGCAGGGCGCTGCGCGGAACCTGCTGAACCTTGGCCGGATCGTGGGCGCCATAGGCTTCTTCGGCCGGAACGGTGACGGTCTGCTTGTCGCCGACCTTCATGCCCTCGACTTCGCGGTCAAGACCGCTGATGATCTGGCCGGAGCCCACCTGGAACTCCAAGGGCTCGCGCCCCTCGGAGCTGTCGAACTGGGTGCCGTCTGTCAGTTTTCCGGTATAGTTGATCCGGACGGTGTCGCCGGATTTGGCCTCACTCATATGTCAATCCAATGCTTGTGACTGTCCCGGCGCGTTCCTGTTGTGTGGATGCCCTGCATCCCGCAGCCGGTCTTTTTATCAAGGCCGCGCGAAGGCGCAGCCGCTAAATGCTGACCGGCCCTATGGCGTTCGCGCGAGCCGGTGCATGCACCAAGCTAACGCGAGAGCGGTGCAAATTGCAAATCGGGAAAGCAAAGGCTCAGAAAAGCCGGGTGGCGATAACGATCAGCGTAACCGCAATCACCCAGAGCGCCAGGCGACCGGAACGGGTGTGACGGGCCTCAGCCTTGCCGATGGCTTCGGACGTGGCGGCGTCAAAACGCAGGCCGTTTTCGGCCATATCGCCCACTTCCTGCGAGAAGCGTTCGGTGCGGGCGGCCAGATCGGGCAGCTGCTCGGCCAGCTTGAAAGCGGCGATGGCGCCCTCCCTGATGTCGACGGCGATGCGCTTGGGGCCGAGATTGTCGCGGATCCAGTCTCCCACCACCGGCTCGGCGGCCTTCCACATGTTGAATTTCGGGTTGAGCGTGCGCGACACGCCCTCGACCACGACCATGGTCTTTTGCAGCATGACCAGCTCGGGCCGTGTCTCCATGTCGAACAGCTCGGTGACTTCGAACAGAAGCGTGAGCAGCCGGGCCATCGAGATGGTTTCGGCGGGCTGGCCATGGATCGGCTCGCCGATGGCGCGGATGGCCTGGGCGAAGCTCGCCGGATCATGCCGGGACGGGACGTAGCCGGCCTCGAAATGCACGTCGGCCACGCGCTGGTAATCGCGGGTGATGAAGCCATAGAGGATTTCGGCCAGGAAACGGCGTTCCTTCTTGCCCAGCCGGCTGACGATGCCCATGTCGACGGCGACGATCATGCCCGCCGGATCGACGAAGAGATTGCCCTGGTGCATGTCGGCGTGGAAAAAGCCGTCGCGCAGGGTGTGGCGCAGGAAGGACTGGATCAGCGTGTCGGCCAGCGCATCGAGATCGTGGCCGGCGGCGCGCAAGCCCGCGACATTGCTCATCTTGATGCCGTCGATCCATTCCATGGTGACGCAATCGCGGCCGGTGCGTTCCCAATCGACCTTGGGCACCCGGAAACCCGGATCGTCTTTGGTGTTGTCGGCCATTTCGGACAGGGCCGCGGCCTCGAGCCGGAGATCCATCTCGATGCGGGTGGTCTGTTCCAGCGTCTTGGTGATCTCGACCGGGCGCAGCCGGCGCGAGGACGGGATGAAGCGTTCCTGCATCTCGGAGACCAGGTAGAAAGCCTCGAGATCGTGCTTGAAGCGCTGGCGCACGCCGGGGCGGATGACCTTGACGGCAACCTTGCGGGCGCCGTTTTCATCGGTCACCTCTGCCGGATGCACCTGGGCAATGGAGGCAGCGGCAATCGGCGGATCGAAACGGCTGTAGAGATCGGCAATCGGCCGGCCGAGAGACCCTTCGATGGCGGTCCGGGCCTGGGCTTCCGGGAACGTGGCCATGCGGTCCTGCAGGCCTGCGAGATCATCGGCAATGTCTGCGCCGACCACATCGGGACGGGTGGCGAGGAACTGGCCCAGCTTGACCCAGGACGGTCCGAGCCGTTCGACGGCGCGAGCCAGTCTGTCAGTGCGTTCGGCGCTTTTGGCGCGGCGTTTGGCGAACAGTCCGGCTGTCCGGTGAGCAAGCTGCGCCGGCGCGGGCAGATCCTCCGCCGGCAGCGAGGAGACAACGCCTTCGCGCACAAGGATGAAGCCCGCCCGCATCAGGCGCAGATAGGTGCCGAGACTTGCCATTCCGGTCAGATCTTCCAGGCCGAATGCAGCGCCGCAATGCCGCCGGTGTAATTGGTGTAGCCGACGCGGGAGAAGCCGGCGCGCTCGATCATCCTGGCAAAATCATTCTGCCTGGGAAACTTGCGGATCGATTCGACCAGATACTGGTAGGGCTCGGCTTCACCTGCGATGGCCTTGCCCATGGCCGGAATGCCGTTGAACGACCAGGCATCGTAGACACGATCGAGGATCGGCATCTCGACTTCGGAGAATTCAAGGCAGAGGAAGCGGCCGCCGCGGCGCAGAACCCGGTAGGCTTCGCGCAGGGCCTTGTCGATGTCAGGCACGTTGCGGATGCCGAACGCGATGGTGTAGGCGTCGAAACTCGAGTCCTCGAAGGGCAGTTCCTCGGCATTGGCCTCGACGAAATCGAGATTTTCGGCATAGCCCTTTTTCTCGGCGCGCTCAGCACCGACGCCGAGCATCGAGCCGTTGATGTCGAGCACCGTGCCCTGGGCCTGTTTATCGGAGGCTGCGACAATGCGGAACGCGATATCACCGGTGCCGCCGGCCACATCCAGAAAGCGAAAGCCCGGACGCCGCGGCGGATTGAGGCTCGCCACCATCGCATCCTTCCAGACCCGGTGCAGCCCACCCGACATGACATCGTTCATGATGTCGTAGCGCTTGGCCACCTTGTGAAAGACGTCGTTGACCAGGGTCTGCTTCTCGCCGTCCTCGACGGTGCGGAAGCCGTAGCTGGTCTGCATTCCGCCATCCGTGGCGACGCGCTGCTGTGACATCATCTCTTCCCGTTTTCTTCCATATCAGGTCAAAACAGCCCGCCCCTGACAGGGATCAGACTTAATTGCCGCGACCATAGCGGATCGCTCCGCTCCACGCTATCTAGGCATGAAAGACCAGCCTGCGGCATAGCGTTCCGCCTTATAGGACAGCCACCGGCCAATTGCCACCAGCGCGAGGAGACCGCATTGCCTGAATTGCCAGAAGTCGAAACGGTGCGCCGCGGCCTGCAGCCGGTGCTGGAAGGCGCCCGGATCATCCGCGTCGACCAGCGCCGCGCCGACCTTCGTTTTGCCTTCCCTGCAGATTTCGCTGCCCGGCTTGAAGGCCGTCAGATCACGTCTCTGGGACGGCGGGCGAAATACCTGATCGCCGATCTCGATGACGGCATGGTGCTGGTCAGCCATCTGGGCATGTCGGGTTCCTTCCGGATCGAGGCAGATGGCGACGGCACTCTCAAGCCCGGTGTGTTTCACCATGAGCGCTCGAAGGACAACAAGCACGACCATGTGGTGCTGCACGTGGAAGGCCCCGCAGGCAAGGCGCGGGTGATCTACAACGACCCGCGTCGCTTCGGATACATGGATCTGATGGCCAGAACGGCACTTGCAGAGCATCCGTGGTTCAGGAGCCTTGGAGTGGAGCCGACAGGCAACAGTCTCGATGCCGGCACGCTGGCCGAGCGGCTTGCAGGAAAGAAGACACCGTTGAAAGCGGCGCTGCTCGATCAGCGGATCATTGCCGGCCTGGGCAACATCTATGTCTGCGAGGCGATGTGGCGGGCGGAGCTCTCGCCGGTCAGGCCTGCCGGCGGCCTGGTCACAAAAACCAGGCGGCCCCGCAAGCAGCTTGAGCTGCTTACCCAATCCATCCGCGATGTGATCGACGAGGCGATCGCCGCCGGTGGCTCGTCGCTGAGGGACCATATCCGCACCGACGGGACGCTGGGTTATTTCCAGCACGGATTTTCCGTTTACGACCGCGAGGGAAAGGCTTGCCCCCGCCCCGGCTGTGGCGATACGGTCCGGCGGATCGTGCAGAGCGGGCGCTCGACATTCTACTGCCCGCGCTGCCAGAAACACTGACACGGCGAGGAACCTGCCCCCGAAAGGTCGGCCGGATTGCTGCAACGAGGAGAGAGACGATGGCACTCAAGACATTGAAGACGGAAACGCGCGGCCGGGTGGCCATCATCACGCTGAACCGGCCTGACGCGCTCAACGCGCTTAACTCCGAACTGCTGGGGGAATTGCGTGAAACGCTGGCGCAATACGGCACGGACGAGAAGATCGGGGCGATCGTGCTCACCGGCTCCGAGAAGGCCTTTGCCGCCGGCGCCGACATCAAGGAAATGCAGCCCAAGGATTATATCGGCGCCTATATGGAAGACTTCTTCGAAGGCTGGAGCGCGGTGGCAGAAACCCGCAAGCCGGTGATTGCCGCGGTCTCGGGCTATGCGCTGGGTGGCGGATGCGAGCTGGCGATGATGTGCGATTTCATCATTGCCGCCGACACGGCCAAATTCGGCCAGCCGGAAATCACGCTCGGCGTCATTCCGGGCATGGGCGGCACCCAGCGCATGACCCGCGCGATCGGCAAGGCCAAGGCGATGGATCTGTGCCTGACCGGTCGGATGATGGATGCAGAGGAAGCCGAACGCTCTGGACTGGTGGCCCGCGTGGTGCCGGCGGCGGAACTTCTGGCAACGGCCACAAAGGCGGCAGAGAAGATCGCCGGCTTCTCGCTGCCGGTGGCGATGATGGTCAAGGAGTCGGTCAACCGCGCCGACGAGGTGACCCTGTCCGAGGGACTGCGCTTCGAACGCCGCATGTTCCACTCGCTGTTTGCCAGCGAAGACCAGAAGGAAGGCATGGCTGCCTTCATCGACAAACGCAAGGCGCAGTTCAAGCACCGGTAAGCAAATGTGCCGGCGGGCGCGGGGAAAGCGGTTTTTCGCGTTGACGAAAGCCGCGATACCCGGTATAGGCCCGCCATCGAATGGCAGCTTTCGGGCTCGCCATGGTTTTTCTCGCATTCCGCATGTCAAAGCGATAGTCCTCGCACGAGGCGCTTTCCGGTCGGAATTGAGCATGTGACACTTTGAGAGGCATTCATGGCCAATACAACTTCGGCGAAAAAAGCGACCCGCAAGATTGCCCGCCGCACTGACGTAAACAAGGCACGCCGTTCGCGTGTTCGCGGCTTCCTCCGCACCGTTGAGGAAGCAATCAGCTCCGGCGACCAGGCTGCTGCAGCCGCAGCGCTCAAGGCAGCCCAGCCTGAGCTGATGCGCGCCGCCGGCAAGGGCGTGTTCCACTCCAATACGGCATCGCGGAAGATTTCCCGGCTGTCGAACCGGGTGAAGGCGCTGAACGCCTAAACGACTCCATAATTCGTTTGTCGACTAAAGGCCCGGCTCGCCCGGGCCTTTTTCTTTTTGCCTCAGTGACTTGCATAATTTCGATTCCGGGAGCGAACCCTTCGCTGTCATAGTCCCGTCACATCCGCATCAGAAATCTAATTTTTTCAGTTACTTGCGGGAGGTGACGGATTCGCGCCCGGATTGGGAAAGCGGATTCGGCGGATAAGTTGTCAAGCCCTGAAATTTTGTATCCAAGGCTTCCTCAAGGGAACAAAAAGGTCAGAAGTCGGGAAAAGGCAATGAATCCAATCGCCTGTTGAAAACCTCCCTGGAGGGGCTTTTTTCAACCATTGCGAGTCAATCCCTAAAGTGTGAATGAAGCGTAAATAAGCCGCTTGATATGGCCCCGCCATCCTGCCTAAATAGCTCTCGACAAGGGGCACGGAGCCGGGCGGCTCCACGGACATTATACCTTATTTCAGGTGACTGAAGTCCAGCCTGCCCCTTGCTGCACGGCATTCTCGCCGGGCAAACTCAAAACAACCTTCGGTTGCATTGGCGCTTCGTCGTCATGCGGTGAAGCTTTAACTCTGTCGAAATTTCGGTTTCGGCGGAACGTCGAAGATTTGTCCAATCCAGCGATACGAGGTCGCAGGAGCGGACACACGGAAAGGGCAAAAAAGGCGGGGGGCAACCGCATCGAAATGAGCGCGTCGACGAGGGCGCGTTCCGCACTCGGCCATGAAGGTCGAGGCAGAATACCTAAATGTGGCAACAGGGAATACAGCGGCGATGCAAACACACATGACAACAGCGCGTAAGGCGGCACAATGGGACGCACAGACTACAGGCTCCCAACCGCTCGGTGGCGATGTTTGCCCGCCGACTGACAAAGGGGCGGACATGAACAAGAATACCAAGACCTTTGATCGGGTTATGGCGCGCTTGAAAGCGCAGGTCGGGCCGGAAGTCTTCACGAGCTGGTTCGGGCGGCTCAAGCTGCAGTCGGCATCCAAAAGCGTCGTGCGCCTTTCTGTCCCGACAGCGTTCCTGAAATCCTGGATCAACAACAAGTATCTCGATCAGATCAGCGCGCTGTTCCGCGAGGAAGACGCAGACATCCTCAAGGTCGAGATCGTCGTCCGCTCGGCGACCCGGGCAAATCGGCAGCCGCCTGCCATCGGAACCGAGAACCCGGCCAATTCAGCCGCAGCGCAACCCATCGCAGCTGCCGCGCGCAAGGATCAGCATCTGTCAGTCAAGGGAGCAGGAGCGCATCTTTCGAGCTTCCAGAAGGGGCCTCAGGCGGCCAACAATGTGATCGGATCGCCACTTGATCCGCGCTACACATTCGAAAGCTATGTCGAGGGATCGTCCAACCGGGTGGCGCTGGCAGCGGCCAAGACCATTGCAGAAGCCGGAACCGGGGCGGTTCGCTTCAACCCGCTGTTCATCCATTCCAATGTCGGACTGGGCAAGACCCATTTGCTGCAGGCGATCGCCGCCGCGGCGAGCCGTCATGCCCGCAATCCGCGGGTGGTGTATCTGACGGCAGAATATTTCATGTGGCGCTTTGCCACCGCGATCCGCGACAATGACGCGCTGTCGTTCAAGGAATCGCTGCGCAATATCGACCTGCTGGTCATCGACGACATGCAGTTCCTGCAGGGCAAGTCGATCCAGCATGAATTCTGCCATCTGCTCAACATGCTGCTCGATTCGGCGCGCCAGGTGGTGGTCGCCGCCGACCGCGCGCCTTGGGAGCTGGAATCGCTTGATCCCCGCGTCCGGTCGCGACTGCAGGGCGGCGTTGCCATCGAGATCGAGGCGCCCGACTTCGAGATGCGCCTGGAAATGCTGCGCCAGCGCCTGGCCATTGCGCAGATCGAAGACGGCACGCTCGACATCGGCGAGGACATTCTCGCCCATGTCGCCCAGAACATCACCTCGAGCGGCCGGGAACTGGAAGGCGCGTTCAACCAGCTTCTGTTCCGCCGCAGCTTTGAACCCAACCTGACGCTCGAACGGGTGGACCAGCTGCTCGGTCACCTGGTCAATGCCGGTGAACCCAAGCGGGTCCGCATCGAGGACATCCAGCGGGTGGTGTCGCGGCACTACAATGTCTCCCGGCAGGAGCTGGTTTCCGACCGCCGCACCCGTGTCATCGTCAAGCCAAGGCAGATTGCGATGTATCTGGCCAAGACCATGACACCGCGCTCGTTTCCGGAAATCGGCCGCAGATTTGGCGGACGCGACCACACAACGGTGCTGCACGCGGTTCGCAAGATCGAGGAGCTGATCAATTCCGACACCAAGCTGGGCCATGAAATCGAACTGCTCAAGCGGCTGATTATCGAATAGTCAGCGATACCGCGCGCTTATCCCCAGAATCCCGGTCCGGGCCGAAAGGTCCGGGCCGGTTTTTGTTGCATATCAGGGGCATAATCTGCCATTTTGCACGCCCGGACCCAGCGCAGCATGCGCCAACTTCGCGGTCCAGACCGGACAGAGCCGGACAAGACAGAATTTGAAAGGCCTGCGCAGCCAAGCGCAAGCCCCCAGCCAAGCGGTAGTCAGATCATGCGTGTCACCCTCGAGCGTTCCCATCTCCTCAAGTCGCTGAACCACGTCCACCGCGTGGTCGAGCGGCGCAACACCATACCGATCCTGTCGAATGTGTTGCTGAAGGCCGAAGGCGCGACGCTCGACATGAAAGCCACCGACCTTGACCTCGAAATCACCGAGGCAACCGCGGCAATGGTCGAACAGGCCGGCTCCACCACCGTGCCGGCGCACCTGCTGTACGACATCGTGCGCAAGCTCTCCGACGGGTCGGAAGTGCTGCTGTCGACCGATGCAGACGGCGCGACCATGACGGTGGCCTCGGGCCGCTCGAAATTCTCGCTGCAGTGCCTGCCGGAATCGGATTTCCCGGACCTGACAGCCGGCGCTTTCAGCCACACGTTCCGGCTGCCGGCAACGCAGCTCAAAATGCTGATCGACCGCACCCAGTTTGCCATTTCGACGGAAGAGACGCGCTACTACCTCAACGGCATCTTCGTGCATTCGATCGAGAGCGAAGGGGCGCTGAAACTGCGCGCTGTCGCCACCGACGGCCACCGGCTGGCCCGCGCCGACGTGGAAGCGCCATCCGGCTCGGAAGGCATGCCGGGCATCATCATCCCGCGCAAGACCGTGGGCGAATTGCAGAAGCTGGTCGACAATCCGGACGTCACCGTGACGGTGGAAGTCTCCGACGCCAAGATCCGCTTCACCATCGGCGGGATCGTGCTGACCTCGAAGCTGATCGACGGGACATTCCCGGATTACCAGCGGGTAATCCCGACCGGCAACGACAAGGAACTGACCGTCGACTGCCAGACATTCGCCCAGGCTGTTGACCGCGTGTCGACGATCTCGTCCGAGCGCGGCCGCGCGGTCAAGCTGGCGATTGCCGACGGGCAGCTGACACTGACGGTAAACAACCCGGATTCGGGCAGTGCGACGGAAGAGCTGGCCGTAGGCTATGATCGCGATCCGTTGGAAATCGGCTTCAATGCCAAGTACCTGCTCGACATCACCAACCAGCTGTCGGGGTCGGACGCGGTGTTCATGCTGGCCGATCCCGGCTCGCCGACACTGGTGCGCGATACCGCCGGCGACGATGCGCTCTACGTGCTGATGCCGATGCGGGTGTAGAGGCGCTTGCCTTCCTGCACCGAAACGGGCTGCCGGCCGTCCTGCGGCTGAGCGGGGAATTGCATGGCCGCCAAGGTGCACATCCAGAAACTCAAGCTCACCGGGTTCCGCAACTACGCGAAGCTGTCGCTCGATCTTGATCAGCGTCACGTGGTGCTGGTCGGCGACAATGGCGCGGGCAAGACCAACCTGATGGAAGCCGTCTCGCTGCTCACGCCGGGGCGGGGCATGCGGCGCGCGCCCTATGGCGATCTGATCAAGGCCGGCGCCGACCCAGCCTCCGGTTTCAGCATCTTTGCCAGCCTCGAAGGCATGACGGGACCGGCCGATATCGGCACCGGGGTGGACGGCGGCGAAGAAGGTGGCTCGCGCCGGGTGCGGATCAACGGCGCTCCGGCCCGCACCTCAGACGACCTTCTCGACCATCTCAGACTATTGTGGCTGACGCCGGCCATGGACGGGCTGTTCACCGGATCGGCGGGAGACCGGCGCAGGTTTCTGGACCGGCTGGTGCTGTCGGTCGATCCGGCGCATGGCGGGCGGGCGCTGAACTATGAACGGGCCATGCGCAGCCGCAACCGGCTGCTCTCGGAAGGACGCGCCGACCCGGCCTGGCTTGACGGACTGGAAGCGCAGATGACCGAGCTTGGCGTGGCGATGGCGATGGCGCGCAATGAAGTCGTCAGCCTGTTGTCGGACCTGATCGAGAGCAACACCAGCCACAGCGTGTTTCCGGCGGCCACCGTGCGGCTGGAGGGGTTTCTCGAGGACGAGGCGCATGGCTCGGCGAGCGACATGGAGGCGGCCTTTGCCACCATGCTGGAAACCGGGAGACGGCGGGATGCCGCCGCCGGGCGAACACTCTCGGGGCCACACCGCTCCGACCTGATCGTGCATCACCGGGCCAAGGGCATGCCCGCAGCGCTGTCGTCGACCGGGGAACAGAAGGCGTTGCTGATCGGCATCGTGCTGGGGCATGCGCAGCTGGTGCGGGCGATGACCGGCCATGCGCCGATCCTGCTGCTTGACGAGATCGCGGCCCATCTTGACGAAGGCCGCCGGGCGGCGTTGTTTGATCTGATCGAGGCGCTCGAATGCCAGGCCTTCATGACCGGGACCGATGCGCAGATGTTTGCAAGCCTGGGCGCACGCGGGCAGATCTTCACCGTAGCGGATGGCCAGGTAACGGCTTACAAGGACGAGCCCGGCACGCGCGATCCGGGCAACGACAAACCGGCCGATTGAGCGCGAGAGCAAGAGGCGCATCGCCGCCGTCTGGAGGAACCCCGTGGAGAGTTCACAACTGGATCCCGATGAGGTGGCGCGCTACGCCCGCCACATCGTGCTCGCCGAAATCGGCGGGTCCGGCCAGCAACGCCTGAAGGCTGCCCGGGTGCTGGTCATCGGCGCGGGCGGGCTGGGTTCACCGGTGCTGAGCTATCTGGCGGCCGCCGGTGTCGGGTTGCTCGGCGTCATCGATGATGATCATGTCTCGCTGTCCAACCTGCAACGCCAGATCCTGCATGACACCGACACGGTCGGCATGGCCAAGACCGAAAGTGCTACGCGCGCGCTCAAGCGGCTGAACCCGCACACGCGGGTGGTGCCGCACGAGATGCGACTGACCCCGGACAATGCCGTCGACATTTTGACCGGTTACGACATGGTGGTCGACGGGTCGGACAATTTCGACACGCGATACCTGCTGGCCGACACCTGCGAGGCGCTGAAGATCCCGCTGGTGACCGCCGCGGTCGGGCGGTTTGACGGCTCGATCACGGTGCTGACACCCTATGAGACAGGGGCCGACGGGAAGCCCTGCCCGCGCTACCGCGACCTGTTTCCCGAGGCACCACCGCCGGGACTGGTACCCTCCTGCGCCGAGGCTGGGGTGATCGGTGCGCTGACCGGCGTGATCGGAACCTTGCAGGCGATGGAAGTGATCAAGCTGATTACCGGTGCGGGCGAACCGCTGGTCGGCCGATTGTTGCTCTATGACGGTCTCGCCGCCAGCTTCCGCACCGTGCGCTACGGGCGGAAGGGCTGAGTATTTGGGGGACAGTTTACTTTCGGGCGATCAACCGGCAATCCAGCCACCAACGAGCGTTCGCCCGAAAGTAAACTGTCCCCGACCTACAGCTCTCTCAGTTCCTGAGCGGCAGCACCCGGTCGGGCGGGCGGTGGCCGTCGAAGAGGGTGCGGATGTTGATGATCACCTTGTCGCCCATGTCGATGCGACCTTCGATGGTGGCCGAGCCCATGTGCGGCAGCAGCACCACTTTGCCTTCCGAGGCCAGTTTGACCAGGCGCTTGTCGACGGCAGGCTCATGCTCGAAGACATCGAGGCCCGCGCCCGAGAGGCGGCCGTCCTTGAGCGCCTTGATCAGCGCGTCCTCGTCGATGATGCCGCCGCGGGCGGTGTTAACAATGTAAGCGCCGGGTTTCATCAGCTCCAGCCTGCGCGCCGAGAGCAGGTGGAAGGTGGCCGGTGTCGACGGGCAATGCACCGAGACAATGTCGACGCGGGCCAGCATCTGGTCGAGGCTGTCCCAATAGGTGGCCTCGAGCTGATCCTCGGTGGCGGGATCGACGCGGCGGCGATTGTGGTAGTGGATCGACAGGCCGAAGGCCTTGGCCCGGCGGGCAACGGCGGTGCCGATGCGGCCCATGCCAATGATGCCGAGCCGCTTGCCGCCCAGACGATGGCCGAGCATCCAGGTCGGTGACCAGCCCTTCCAATTACCGCCGGTTCCAACCAGAACGTCTGCGCCTTCGGTCAGCCGCCGCGGCACGGCAAGCATCAGCGCCATGGTCATGTCGGCGGTGTCCTCGGACAGGACATTCGGGGTGTTGGTGACGGTGATGCCCTTTTTCTGCGCGGCCTCGACATCGATATTGTCGACACCATTGCCGAAATTGGCGATCAGCTTCATCTGCGGGCCGGCCTGCTCGATCAGCGCCGCATCGATCTTGTCGGTCACCGTCGGCACCAGCACATCGGCCGAGCGCATGGCCTCGACAAGTTCGGGCTGGGTGCGCGGTTCGTCGGTGATGTTGAGCTCGGCATCAAACAGCTCGCGCATGCGCGTTTCAACGGCATCCGGCAGGCGGCGCGTGATATAGACCTTAGGTTTTTTTCTATTTGGCATTTTCTTGCGGTCCAGCGTTGAGAGCTCTTTAACCAAACTCGGCGACAGTGGCTTATGCGTAACGCTTTTTCTATCAGACCCTCCGGCGATGACAATCCAATGGGCCGGTATTGCTGATTAAAAAAGCGCCGCAAGCCCGAACCCAGCCACCGACGGCGCTGCCCGCGCTTGACGCCTCTGGCCATATAGCGCGCCGCCGAAGTGGCGAAATCTCCGGGCCCGGAACCAGAACAGCATCGGCGCCGTCCTCCTGGCGTCCAACCCAAAAGGTGTAAGTCATGCGTCGCCTTTCCCTTTTCTCCGCCGCCTGCCTGGCCATGGCAGGCCTGACCGTGAGCCCCCTGCTCGAAACAGGGCTCGACCTCGAGTCTGGAACAGTTTTTGACACCCAGGCACAGGCCGCCGCCAAAGGGCCGAGCGGATTGCCCCTGCCCCGTTTTGTCAGCCTCAAGGCCAAGCGGGTCAATCTGCGCGTCGGTCCGGGACAGAACTACGCCGTGGCCTGGCTCTACACCAAGGCCGGCGTGCCGATGGAAGTGATTCAGGAATATGACAACTGGCGCCGGGTGCGCGATGCCGAGGGCACCGAGGGCTGGGTTTACCAGTCCCTGCTCTCTGGCGAGCGCACCGCGGTCACAGCACCCTGGAAGATGGACGAAGCCAAGGACGAGTTCATCGACATGCACCGGGAAGCGCGCAGCAATGCCGACGTCGTCGCCCGGCTCGAGCCCGGCGTGGTGGTGGTGGTCAAGGCCTGCAATGGCGACTGGTGCGAAGCCCAGGCTGACGGCGCCGACGGCTGGGTGCAACAAAACGAAATCTGGGGCGCCTATCCGGGTGAAGCCTTCAAATAGGCTGCACGACGCCCCTCTCTTTCGTCATCATCGACACCATAAAAAATCAGGCGCTGGTGATCAGCGCCTGATTGCATTTTACCTGCGCCCTCGAGACCGCAGCAGGCGGATCACAGGATGCGCACTGCGCCCTTGGCGGCACTGCTGGTCATCGAGGCGTAGGCTTTCAGTGCAGTGGAGACAGCGCGCTTGCGCGGCTTTTCCGGCTTCCAGCCCTCAGCCTCGCGCCTGGCGCGGCGTTCGGCCAGCGTTGCCTCATCAACCGCCAGGTGAATGCTGCGATTGGGGATGTCGATCTCGATCATGTCGCCGGTCTCGACCAGGCCGATGGTGCCGCCCTCGGCGGCTTCCGGCGAGACATGGCCGATCGACAACCCAGAGGAGCCGCCGGAGAAGCGGCCATCGGTCACCAGCGCGCAGGCCTTGCCCAGGCCCTTGGACTTGAGATAGCTGGTCGGATAGAGCATTTCCTGCATGCCGGGGCCGCCACGCGGGCCCTCGTAGCGGATCAGCACCACTTCGCCGGGCTGAACCTTGCCGGTCAGAATGTCGGAGACGGCATCATCCTGGCTTTCGAAGATCTTGGCCGGGCCGGAGAACTTGAGGATCGATTCGTCGACGCCGGCGGTTTTGACGATGCAGCCATCCTCGGCGAGATTTCCGAACAAGACGGCGAGGCCGCCATCCTTGGAAAAGGCATGCTCGGCGCTGCGGATGACGCCGGTTTCGCGGTCGGTGTCGACATTGGTGTAGCGGCGCGACTGCGAAAAGGCGGTCTGGGTGGGTACGCCGCCGGGAGCTGCACGATAGAAATCATGCACGGTTTCATCGGACGACTGCACCACGTCCCATTTCTTCAGCGCGTCCTTCATGGTCTTTTCGTGGATGGTGCCGACCGATGTATCGAGCAGACCGGCGCGGTCGAGTTCGCCCAGGATCGCCATGATGCCGCCGGCGCGATGGACGTCTTCCATGTGCACATCGGCTTTCGCCGGTGCAACCTTGCACAGCACCGGAACGCCGCGCGACAGCCGGTCGATGTCGGCCATGGTGAAATCGACCTCGCCCTCATGGGCGATGGCGAGCAGATGCAGCACGGTGTTGGTGGAGCCGCCCATGGCGATATCGAGGGTCATCGCATTCTCGAAAGCCTGGAACGTGGCAATCGAGCGCGGCAGGACGCTGGCGTCATCCCCCTCGTAGTACTGCCGGGCCAGCCCGACGATGGTGCTTCCTGCCTGGCGGAACAGCCGTTCGCGATCGGAATGGGTGGCGAGCGTCGAGCCGTTGCCCGGCAGCGCCAGGCCCATGGCTTCGGCGAGACAGTTCATCGAGTTGGCGGTGAACATGCCCGAGCAGGAGCCGCAGGTGGGGCAGGCAGAACGTTCGATGGAGGCGACATCCGCATCGCTGACATTGTCATCGGCGGCGGCAACCATGGCGTCGACCAGGTCGAGCGCCTTTTCCGTGCCATCCTCGAGAATGACCTTGCCGGCTTCCATCGGACCGCCGGAGACGAAGATCACCGGGATGTTGAGGCGCATGGCGGCCATCAGCATGCCGGGCGTGATCTTGTCGCAATTGGAAATGCAGACCATGGCGTCGGCGCAATGGGCGTTGACCATGTATTCGACGGAATCGGCGATCAGCTCGCGCGACGGCAGCGAATAGAGCATGCCGTCATGGCCCATGGCGATGCCGTCATCGACAGCAATGGTGTTGAATTCCTTGGCGACGCCGCCGGCCTTTTCGATCTCGCCGGCAACCAGCTGTCCGAGGTCCTTGAGATGCACGTGGCCGGGCACGAACTGGGTGAAGGAATTGACCACCGCGATGATCGGCTTGCCGAAATCGCCGTCCTTCATGCCTGTGGCGCGCCACAGGCCGCGGGCGCCTGCCATGTTGCGGCCATGGGTGGATGTTCTCGAACGATAGGGCGGCATGGTGTCTCCTCACTCAATTCCCGGGCCAGGCACGATCAGGCGCACTCGCCGAAAGCAAAAACAGGTTGCTGAAGCTAGTAATCGGAAATTACCGGCATTTCCAGAGCGATCAGACCAGAACGGGCCTGCAAACCGCACGCGATGGATCGCTGATGAGAGGAAAGGCCTGCGCTGCGCCTGGCTGCCGCTGCAGCCCGTTCAGCGCTTGGGGCGAACGCGGATCACCACATCGACATGGGTGATTTCCATGCCTTCTGGCGCCTCGGGCAGGTCGCTGACCGAAATATTACCGACCGGGATATCAAGCACATTGTTCGAGCCTTCGACCACGAAGTGATGATGGTCGGAGACATTGGTGTCGAAATAGGTCTTGGCGGTTTCCAGCGACAGAACCCGCAGCAGCCCGGCCTCGGTAAACTGGTGCAGCGTGTTGTAGACGGTCGCGAGCGAACAGGGCACGCCGACACCGACGGCCTCCTCGTGCAGTTCCTCGGCGGTCAGATGGCGGTCGCCCTTGGCAAACAGCAGACCGGCCAGCGCAACCCGCTGACGCGTCGGACGCAGCCCTGCCCCGCGCAGGCGGAAGGCCGAATCACGGTCTGCTGATCTTGATCTGTGCGCGGCTGTCATGGTCGACGGAGTCCGGTCGATGGATTTCATAGGTTTCATATAACTTTTGTGGGCATTGCTTTCAATAGAGCTGTCAAATCGACTTTCCGGCGTCCCGCCCCTTTCACTTGAAAGGTTCATCCGGTATTCGGGGGTGCCGTGTCTGGTGGCTTCGCCAAGGCGCGGGCCTGTGCTAGTTTGCACATCGCTAATGAATGCCGTGCGGAAAGACGGCGAACGAGGAGACGCTTTTTACATGGTCGACAGGCAATCCAGCTACAGCTACGAAGATATTCTGAAATGTGCGGAAGGTGAGCTCTTCGGACCCGGAAACGCGCAATTGCCGCTGCCGCCCATGTTGATGGTGCATCGGATCACCGACATTTCGGAAACCGGCGGCGCATTCGACAAGGGCTATCTGCGCGCCGAATTCGACATCACCCCCGATCTCTGGTTCTTCCCCTGCCACTTCAAGGGCAACCCGGTGATGCCCGGCTGCCTTGGCCTTGACGGCATGTGGCAGCTGACCGGTTTCTATCTCGGCTGGCTCGGCGAAGAAGGCCGCGGCATGGCGCTGTCGACCGGTGAAGTGAAATTCAAGGGGATGGTGACGCCCGAGGTCAAGAAGCTCGAATATGGAATCGACTTCAAGCGGGTGATGCGTGGCCGGCTTGTGCTCGGTATTGCCGACGGCTGGCTCAAGGCCGATGGCGAAACGATCTACAACGCCTCGGATTTGAAGGTCGGCCTTGCTAAGGACAAAACTGCCTGACACTCGGCTAGCAGCGCGCATAACAGCGCGCCGGGTGAATTCAGGACCCTCTACATGAAAGGGCAGCACATGAGACGAGTCGTCGTCACAGGCATGGGGATCGTATCCTCAATCGGCAACAACGCGGACGAGGTGACCCAATCCCTCCGTGAGGCCAAATCGGGCATCAGTTTCAGCGAGGACTTCGCAGAGCACGGCTTCCGCAGCCAGGTCTGGGGTGCGCCTACGCTGGACCCGACCGACCTGGTGGACCGCCGCGCCATGCGGTTCCTGTCGCGCGGCGGCGCCTGGAACCATGTCGCCATGAAGCAGGCAATCGAGGATGCCGGCCTGACCGAGGCCGAGATCAGCGACGAGCGTACCGGTATCGTGATGGGCTCGGGCGGCCCCTCGACACGGACGCTGATCGACGCCGCCGATACCACCCGCAAGAATGGCAGCCCGAAACGCATCGGCCCGTTCGCGGTGCCAAAGGCGATGTCGTCGACCGCGTCTGCGACGCTTGCGACCTGGTTCAAGATCCACGGCGTCAACTACTCGATCTCGTCGGCCTGCTCGACCTCGGCGCACTGCATCGGCAATGCGGCGGAACTGATCCAGTGGGGCAAGCAGGACATGGTGTTTGCCGGCGGCCACGAGGACCTCGACTGGACCATGTCGAACCTGTTCGACGCGATGGGCGCGATGAGCTCGAAATACAACGAGACCTCGCCCTCCACCGCCAGCCGCGCCTATGACGTGACCCGCGACGGCTTCGTGATTGCCGGCGGCGCTGGCGTGCTGGTGCTCGAAGAGCTGGAGCATGCCAAGGCCCGCGGCGCCAAGATCTATGCCGAGCTGACAGGCTATGGCGCGACCTCGGATGGCTACGACATGGTCGCACCTTCAGGTGAAGGCGCCATCCGCTGCATGCGTCAGGCGCTGCAGAATGTCGAAGGCCGGGTCGACTACATCAACACCCACGGCACTTCGACACCGGTCGGTGATTCCAAGGAAATCGGTGCAATCCGCGAAGTCTTTGGCAATGACATGCCGCATGTGCAGTCGACCAAGTCGCTGACCGGGCATTCGCTTGGCGCCACCGGTGTGCAGGAAGCGATCTACTCGCTGTTGATGATGAAAGAGAACTTCATCGGCGAAAGCGCCCACATCACCGAACTGGATCCGGAATTCGACGGCGTGCCGATCGTGCGCTCGCGCATCGACAATGCCAAGATCGACACGGTGCTGTCGAACTCGTTCGGCTTTGGCGGCACCAACGCGACGCTCGTCTTCCAGCGTCACAACGGGTAATGGGCATGGACGGAATAATGAAAGGCAAGCGCGGCCTGGTCATGGGCGTGCTGAACAATCATTCGATTGCCTGGGGCATTGCCCAGCAACTGGCAGAAGCCGGCGCGGAACTGGCCTTTACCTATCAGGCCGAGGCTTTCGAAAAGCGGGTTCGTCCGCTGGCTGAAAGCGTCGGCTCGAAACTGCTTTTGCAGTGCGACGTCGAGGATGTGTCTACCGTCGACGCGGTTTTCGATACGCTCAAGACGGAGTGGGGCACGATCGATTTCGTCGTGCACGCTATCGGGTTCTCCGACAAGAGCCAGCTCAAGGGCCGTTATGCCGATGTGACCACGCGAGAGAATTTTTCCCGCACCATGGTGATCTCGGCCTATTCCTTCACCGAAGTCGCGCAACGCGCCGCCCCGATGATGAACGAGGGTGGCTCGATCCTGACGCTGACCTATGGCGGCTCGATGCGGGTGATGCCGAACTACAATGTCATGGGCGTCGCCAAGGCCGCGCTTGAAGCCATGGTCCGCTATCTGGCCGCCGATTACGGCCAGGACGGAATTCGCGTCAACGCCATTTCGGCGGGTCCCGTGCGCACGCTTGCGGGTGCCGGCATCGGCGATGCGCGCGCCATGTTCAGTTACCAGAAGAAAAATGCGCCGCTGCGCCGCACCGTCGATATTGGCGATGTCGGCAAATCGGCGCTCTATCTGCTGTCGGACATGTCTTCGGGCGTGACCGGCGAGATCCATTACGTGGATTCGGGCTTCAACATCACCTCGATGCCGATCACCGAAGAGCTGAAGAAGGCTGACACCGAGTAGGCCGAACGCAAGCACCGCACGCCATTAAAAAGCCCCGGAAGCGAAAGCGCCGGGGCTTTTTCGTGCGAGGATGATCCGGGCGGCTATTCCTCGAAGGTCAGGCCGTCAGGGTCCGCACCCATGTCCTTGAGCGCGGCGTTGATGTCGTCAACCATATCGTCGGGGCCGCAGACATAGAACTGCTCGTCGGTGCTACCGATCAGGCGCTGGAGCATGTCCTTGTCGATGCGGCCGTATTCGAAGCCGTCCTTTTTCTCTCCGCTGAGCACATAGACCACCTCGAGCCCGGGCATGGCGTCGAACTCATTGCGCAGGATGATGTCGGCCTCGCGCTTGTTGGCGAAGATCAGCCGGTGGCCCGACAGTTCGCCGCGCTCGCGCAGCATGCGCAGAATGGCAATGAACGGGGTAACGCCTGCGCCGCCCGCAATGAAGGTGCCCTTGCCCTTGTATTCGATCGTGCCCCAGGGATCGCCGATGATGAAACGGTCGCCGGTTTCGAGTTTGCCGATCTGCTCGGTCAGGCCGTCATGGGAGGGATAGATCTTGATGGTGAACTGCAGCTCATCCCAATCGGGCAGCGCCGTAAAGGTGAAGGGGTTGTCGGCATCGCGCCAGCCATCCTTGTCGATACCCACTTCGGCCGCCTGCCCCGGCGTGAACTCGAAACCCTCGGGTTTCTCGAAGGTGAACTGGCGGACATTGTGAGTGATATCCTCGATTTTGCTGATGGCGAGCGTATGGGCCATGGATTTGCTCCTTGCTGGTGTTGCAAGGCCAATGCATGGGGTGGGGGATGGTTCCGGGGAGACTGGGAAGCCGGAGGCGGCAAACTGGATCAGGCATAGCTCCAGATCATCGAAAGGCAGTTGGCCTTCACGCTGGTGAACTCGAGGACGTGACAAAACCTGCGCGTCTCTCCATTCGCAAACGTCACATGACCGCTGGCCGCGCCGGTCTTGCCATGGGAAATGGCGTGCTCAATTGTGAGACTGTCGGGTTTGTGATTGCTTGCAAGCGCCTCTGTCACTGCCTGTCGGCCGTTGACGACATCCACCTGGCCGCGTTCCCAAACCACACCCTCGCTGAAGTCTCCTGCCTCGACTTGCCCGGTTTCCAATGCAATCGCGATCTTCTCGACAAGGCTGTTCTTCGGCGAGTTTCCGCAATCCTCGCTGCCGCGAATTCTGGTCATGATTGCGGAGCAAGGCTGAACATCGAGAGAAAGGCCGCGGCCGCATCCATATCACCGGTCAGACTGACTGTGCCTTGCGCGACCAGCGCCGGAAGGGGCTGCGCGCCATAGACCGCCTTGGCCAGCGTGTTGCCGTTGCCTGAGAGCACGAAGGGAGCTTCGGCTATGGCAACCGCGGTGGTGCGCAGGGTTCCCCCGGTCAGGTGCATTTCGAAAGCTTCGCCTCCGAAATCGAACCCGGCCTTCATCTCGCGACCGGCCGCACGTCCGGGGAACAGGTTAACCCCCATGGAAATCATCAGCGCAGAAGGGCTGATGAAGCGGCTGGGGTCATGTCCGGGAACAGTCAGGGCCCAGCGGCAGAGCTCTTCGAGAACCGGCAACAGGCCGGTCCCCATTGGCGTCAAGCTGTAGATGCCGAGCCGTTCATCATGATCAATCACCCCGGCCTGCTCAAGCTGCGTCAGCCGGCCGGTCAGCACGCTTGCCGTGACCCCCGGCAGGCCGGCACGGATCATCTGGAACCGCTTCGGTGCGAACACCAGCTCGCGAACGACCAGCAGCGCCCAGCGATCCCCGATCACATTCAGTGCATGGGCCGCAAGGCAGCCTTCGTCATAGCGAATGCGGGTGGCTTTTGGGGCTTCAGTCATATTTTCATACTTTCAGTTGTTTTTTACTATTACATTTGGCATGCTGATTTTGCAAGTGCGGTTCGTCGCATGGAAAGCGCATGAGGGAGACATGAAATGACCTATTTCACAGGATTCGTCGCGGCCGTGCCTACGGCCAACAAGGACAAGTATACCGACCATGTCACCGCTGTCTGGCCGCTGTTTGAAAGTTACGGTGCCAACCGGATGGTCGAGACCTGGGGCGTGGATGTGCCGAAGGGAAAGGTTACCGACTTTCTTGGCGCCGTGCAGGCCACCGATGGCGAGACTATCGTGTTTTCCTGGGTCGAATGGCCTGACAGGGCGACGGCGGATGCCGGCATGGAAAGGATGCAGGAAGATCCGGCGATGCAGCAGCTGCCGGAAATGCCCTTTGACGGCAAGCGTGTGATTTATGGCGGGTTTGCCCCGATCTTTGAGGCCGGAACAGTTAACGGCGCCGGGTATTACCAGGGGTTCCTCCTGGCCGTACCGGAGCAGAACAAGGCGCCCTATGTCGACATGGCGCTTGAGGGCTGGAAGCTGTTCGAGAAGGGCGGCGCCCTCGGCATGGTCGAAAACTGGGGGGAGGACGTGCCCCGCGGCAAGGTTACGGATTTCTACCGCGCGACCAAGGCCGAAACCGGCGAGGTTCCGGTGTTCAGCTGGAGTGCCTGGCCGGACCGCGCCACCTGCGATGCGGCGGCAAAGGCGATGGAGGCTGAAATGGAGGGTATGGACATACCGAAAATGCCCTTCGACGGGATGCGGATGATGTGGGCCGGGTTTGAGCCCCTGTTCGATTCAGCCGCCGCCTGACAGCGACGCGACACACCCTGCATGAGGAGGAAAGAAAGATGGCGATCGCAAAGAACACGGTTTGTCTCTGGTACGACACAGAAGCCGAGGCTGCAGCCCGCTTCTACGCAGCGACCTTCCCTGACAGCGAGGTGACCGGCGTGCATCACGCTCCCAGCGACTTTCCCTCCGGCAAGTCGGGTGATGTGCTGACCGTCACCTTCACCGTGCTTGGTATCCCCTGCCTGGGACTGAATGGCGGGACAGCGTTCCAGCACAGCGAGGCATTTTCATTTCAGGTCTCGACCGAAGACCAGGAGGAGACCGACCGCTACTGGGACGCCATTGTCACGAATGGCGGCGAAGAAAGCGCCTGTGGCTGGTGCCGGGACAGATGGGGGATCTCCTGGCAGATCACGCCACGGGTGCTGATGGAGGCGCTGGCCACAGGTGGTGATGAGGCCAAGCGCGCTTTCGAGGCGATGATGGAGATGAAGAAAATCGACGTTGCCACCATAGAGCGCGCCCGGCGGGGATAACGCCAGCAGCGACTAAGGCAGAGCGGCCCGATGGCTCGGGGAGGACAATACATGACCGGTTTTTCAAGTCCCCGGCATGGCACCGGCATGGAGATGTATCGCGAGGACCGCGTCCGCGGTCTCAAGGGGTGGCTTTTTGTCGAAGGAGGCGGACGATGCACCTGTTCAAGCACCTGAGCGCGACCGGCGCCTGCCCGCTTTCCCGGAGCCGAAAAACTGACCGGCTGGCGGAAGAAGACGCCTTCATGAAGCTGCACGGCGGCAAAGGAGCCAGCCTGATATACCGGGCGGTCTGTCAGATCGAGGACGCAGGGACAGCCGTCTTTTCTCTGCTTCGTGGCAGCGGGACGGCAAACACTGCAAAGCAGGGACAGGATTCTGACCTGGCAAGCAACTGCGCTATGCACCCAGCGCCACCACTGAGCGCGCCCGGCAGAGCCAACTGCATCTCCGACGCAACCGGAGTTGCCCGATGATCCGGGAAGGACACCACATGACCGAAACTCCAAATCCCAAATGCGGCTGCGGCGCGGTGGAAATGGAAGTCGTTGGCGGGCCGATCATGAGCACCGAATGCCTGTGTACATCCTGCAGGACGGCCGCGGATCTGTTCGAGGCCCTGCCGGAGGCGCCACGCTTGCGCGCGGCGACGGGAGGCACTCGCATGGAGATGTACCGCAAGGACCGCGTCCGCTGCCTCAAGGGGGCGGCCAATTTGCGAGAGCATCGCCTGAACGGGAAGACCAAGACCCGGCGGGTGGTCGCGACCTGCTGCAAGACCCCCATATTCCTCGACTTCACAGATGGGCACTGGATCGATCTTTACGGTTTGCTGTGGCCCGAGGACAGCCTTCCGCCGCTTCAGATGCGTACCATGGTTGGAGATATGGAAGCCCCGGCAAATACGCTTCCGGATGATGCGCCCAACTACAAGACCCATTCGGCCGGTTTCTTCCTGCGACTGATCTGGGCCTGGGCCGCGATGGGTTTCCGCCATCCTAAGATCGACTATGTGAAAGGGGCCCTGGATGTCCGCAGCTGAAGAGAAAATCGAGATCGAGAACATCAACACGCCGGGCAGGACCACGCGGGTGAACCGCGCGAAGTATGAAGCCATGCGGGCCGCTTTGTTGTCAGTTCTCCCCAGGGCGGAACCGGGCGCGCTTGTCACCGACGCCAAAACTGCACTGCTCCCGCTGCTGCCGGAAACCCTGTTTCCCCAAGGCAAGACGGCTGGCTGGTGGCTGAAGGCGGTTCAACTTGATCTGGAGGCAAAAGGGATTATCGCGCGGGCTGCGACCAAGCCTGTCCGACTGCACCAGACGGCATAGTCTGACAGCCCATCTCGCAAACAAAAAGCCCCCGGATCACCGCGATCCGGGGGCTTTTTCAATTCATCAGCTTCAGGCGGTCAGCCGCCTTCAGCCATCAAGCCGGGACTTATTCGTCGCCGGTGACTTCCTTGCCGGTTTCCTGGTCGACGACCTTCATCGACAGGCGGACCTTGCCGCGCTCGTCGAAGCCGAGCAGCTTGACCCAGACCTTCTGGCCTTCCTTGACCACGTCGGAGGTCTTGGCGACACGCTCGGCAGCAAGCTGCGAGATGTGGACCAGGCCGTCCTTGGGACCGAAGAAGTTCACGAAGGCGCCGAAATCGGCGACCTTGACCACGGTGCCTTCATAGATCACGCCGACTTCAGGCTCGGCCACGATCGAGTGGATCCACTTCTTGGCGGCCTCGATTTCCTTGCCCGAGGACGAGGCGATCTTGATGGTGCCGTCGTCGTCGATGTTGATCTTGGCGCCGGTCTTCTCGACGATTTCGCGGATGATCTTGCCGCCGGTGCCGATGACGTCACGGATCTTGTCGACCGGGATGTTCATGACTTCGATGCGCGGCGCGAATTCGCCCAGCTGACCACGGCTTTCGGACAGCGCATTGCCCATTTCCTGGAGAATGTGCAGACGGCCGCCTTCAGCCTGGCTCAGAGCGATCTTCATGATCTCTTCGGTGATGCCGTCGATCTTGATGTCCATCTGCAGCGCGGTGATGCCGTCTGCGGTGCCGGCGACCTTGAAGTCCATGTCGCCGAGGTGGTCTTCGTCACCCAAGATGTCGGAAAGAACGGCAAAGTCGTCGCCTTCCTTGATCAGGCCCATGGCAATACCGGCAACCGGCTTGGCCAGCGGCACGCCTGCATCCATCAGCGCCAGCGAGGTGCCGCAAACGGTTGCCATCGACGAGGAGCCGTTGGATTCGGTGATTTCCGAGACCACGCGCAGCGTGTAGGGGAACTGCTCGGGGGACGGCATCATCGGGTGGATGGCGCGCCATGCGAGCTTGCCGTGGCCGATCTCGCGGCGGCCGGGCGAACCGGTGCGGCCAGTCTCACCGACCGAGTAGGGCGGGAAGTTGTAGTGCAGCATGAAGGTGGCCTTCTTGGTCCCCGTCAGGCTGTCGACATACTGCTCGTCTTCGCCGGTGCCCAGCGTGGCGACAACAATCGCCTGGGTCTCGCCGCGTGTGAACAGGGCCGAACCGTGGGTGCGCGGCAGCAGACCGACTTCGGAGACGATCGGGCGCACGGTCGAGAGATCGCGGCCGTCGATGCGGTTCTTGGTCTCGAGGATGGCGCCACGGACGACCTTGGCCTGCAGCGACTTGAAGACAGCGCCGATGACTTCGCTTGCGAAGCGCGGCTCTTCACCTTCTGCCGGAGCGAAGTGATCCTTGACCTTGGCCTTGACCGCGTCGATGGCTGCATAGCGTGCCGCCTTGTCGGTGTTGGTGTAGGCCTGACGCAGATCGGCTTCGCACATGGCGAGCATTTCGGCTTCGAGGTCGGAATAATCGGGAGCAGCAAAATCGCGCGGCTCCTTGGCGGCGGCTTCGGCCAGCTTGATGATGGCGTCGACAACCGGCTGCATCGACTTGTGGCCAAACATGACCGCGCCGAGCATGACGTCCTCGGAGAGTTCCTTGGCTTCCGATTCCACCATCAGCACGGCGTCGGAGGTGCCGGCCACGACGAGGTCGAGATCCGACTCAGGCATTTCGTCGACATGCGGGTTGAGCACGTATTCGCCGGCGATGTAGCCGACGCGCGCGCCGGCGATCGGGCCCATGAACGGGATGCCCGAGATGGTCAGTGCGGCAGAAGCTGCAACCAGCGCCAGGATGTCGGGATTGTTTTCCAGGTCGTGCTGCAGAACGGTGATGATGATCTGGGTGTCGTTCTTGTAGCCTTCGGGAAACAGCGGGCGCAGCGGGCGGTCGATGAGGCGCGAGGTCAGCGTCTCGTTTTCGCTCGGGCGGCCTTCGCGCTTGAAATAGCCGCCGGGGATCTTGCCGGCTGCGTAGGTCTTTTCCTGGTAGTTGACGGTCAGCGGAAAGAAATCCTGGCCGGGCTTGGGCGATTTCGCCGAAACGACGGTGGCGAGCACGGTGGTCTCGCCGTAGGAGGCGATGACGGCGCCATCAGCCTGGCGGGCAACCTTGCCGGTTTCCAGTGTGAGCGGACGGCCGCCCCATTCAATCTCGACCTTGTGGGTATCGAACATGTCTTGTCCTTCGTATGCGGGCTTGTGGGCGTGGCAACTTTCGGCCGCGCGCGTCACTGTCCCGTGTGTTTGAGCGCATCTCGGGCAAGACAGCGGGAGGCTTTGAGGAGACCGTTATCGTAAACGGCGAAAGCATCCGGCAATCCTGCCCCATGACAGGCTATTTTGAGTGTTCTGATCCGAATGGCCGGAGAGCAGAACGGTTTCGGCGCGATTTTCCGGCCCGGTTGGCCAGATGGCGCGCGCCGCAGCGCCGCAGTCCCGATACAGCAGGACCGGAGAATGATTTCGGCGGGCGGTGCACAAGGCCCCGCCCGCCGAAAAGCAGTTAGCGGCGGATGCCCAGACGGGCGATCAGCGCAGTGTAACGCGCTTCTTCCTTGCGCTTGACATAATCAAGCAGGGAGCGACGCGTGGACACCATCTTCAACAGCCCGCGGCGTGAGTGGTTGTCCTTCTTGTTGTCCTTGAAGTGACCGGTCAGGTTGTTGATCCGTTCGGTCAGGATGGCAACCTGGACTTCCGGCGAGCCGGTGTCGCCTGGCTTGGTGGCGTATTCTTCAATCAGCGCAGCCTTGCGCTCAGCAGTAATCGACATCGTGGTATCCTTTCATTCTGGATGGATCTGGCGCCCGCTGCCGGGATGTCGTCCAGCAGGGGCCTCGAACGTCCTGCAGGCGGAACCTGCAATAACGGCTGGGCTATAGGCCAATTACCGCCGAAATGAAAGGAAAATGTGGCGGAGGGCCGCGGCAGCGCGGGCCGGATCAGGCCCAGACCACGGCGCCCGGCGGCCGAAGCGGTGAAATCAGCAGCCGCGCTTGACATAGGCGTCGGGTACAGCCTCGACCCAGGCCACCGAACCGGCCTCGTCCCTGGTGATGTAAGGTCCGTCGGCAACACAGTAAAACCCGTTGCGAAAGCCGTCGACATCGGAGGTGTTGATGACGCGCGATCCGGCGCCGCCGCCAACCATCGGGCCGCCGAGCTGCATCAGGATGTTCTTGGCATCCGAGCGGCTCGTCGAGCAGCCGAGAACAATGTACCAGCCGCAGCCATTGACATCATAGCCTGGCGTCTGCGCTTTGGCCGGCTGTAGGCTTGCACCGAGCATCGCTGCGGAAAAGCCGGCGATAGCCGCGATTTGCAGAAATCTTTTCATGACCCGTCTCCCCCCGGTGTCCTTGCCCTGCCAGCAGCTGCCGGCCAGGCCCCAAGGGTAGCAGTTTGCAATGCTGCATGGCGCGGCGCAAGCCTTGCGGTCACGGTCCGGGCTCAGCCCTTGAACACCCGGCGGGGCCGGAACTCGCCGTCGGCTACCTCTCCGATCGAGAGCAGCTGTCCACGCACGAAGGCGCAGGCGTCGTCGGTCGCTACCGGCGCATCGCGGCCGCGCAGGATGATCGGATTGCCCATGCGGATACGATGGGCCTGATCTTCGCTGACATCGATCCGCGGCAGCATGCCCAGGGCCTCGCCGGGCGGCACCAGATATTCATCCAGCCTGGCCAGCCGCTCCGCGTCGTCCTCGATCTCCTCGAGCGCGACCAGATCGGCGAGCGGGACCATGGCGCCTTCGGAGAACGGGGCAACCATGGTGCGGCGAAGCGCAGAGATGTGCCCGTAGCAGCCGAGATCGCGGCCAAAATCACGGGCCAGGGCGCGCACATAGGTGCCCTTGCCGCATTCGACCTCAAACACCGCATGATCGGCATCGGGGCAGCCCAGAAGCGTGATCCGGTGAATTTCGACCTCGCGGGCGGGAATATCGACCACTTCACCATCACGCGCCATATCATAGGCGCGTTCGCCGGCAATCTTGACGGCGGAGAAGGCCGGCGGGATCTGTTCGATCACGCCGGTATAGTTTGGCAGCAGCGCTTCGATGGCGGCCTGGTCCGGGCGGGACTCGGAACTTGCCACGACCTCGCCCTCGAGATCGTCGGTGTTGCGCTGCTCGCCCCAGGCCACGGTGAACTCATAGATCTTGCGGCCATCCATGACATAGGGAACGGTCTTGGTGGCGTCGCCCAGTGCGATCGGCAGCATGCCCGAAGCAAGCGGGTCAAGCGTGCCGGCGTGGCCCGCCTTCTCGGCCTTGAACAGCCACTTGATCTTGGAGACCGCTTCGGTCGAGCCAAAATCCCAGGGTTTGTCCAGAACCAGCCAGCCCGAAATCGGGCGACCCTTCTTCTTGCCGCGGCGCCCCATCTCAGTCCTTCCCTTCGGCTTCGGTACCGGGGTCAGCAGCCGCCTCGTCATCTTCGTCCCTGGAATCGAGATCGCGGGCGACTTCAGGCGAACGCAGCAGCGCGTCTATCTTTGAATAATTCTCGAAGCTGGTGTCATCGCGGAAGCGAAGCTCTGGGATGTTGCGCATCTGGCGCAGATCCGGCGAGACGCGGCCGCGGATGAAGCGGGCATTCTTGTTGAGTGCCGCAATGGTCTCGGCGTGATCGTCAACACCCAACGGCGTGACATAGGCGGTGGCCACCTGAAGGTCAGGCGACATGCGCACCTCGGTCACGGAAATCATGGTGTTGGAGATGATGGGGTCGCGAACCTCACCACGCTGCAAGACCTGGGTAATGGCGGCGCGGACCTGCTCACCGACGCGCAGCATGCGCTGGGATGGGGCGGAAGAAGATGATTTGGGCATGGGATTCCAACCAGGTTTGCGGGCAAAAGCGCCTGATCAAACCGGGTCCCGGTGACGCGCATTGCCCCATTGTTCGTGCATGTCGTTATCGCAAAACCGCTGCACGCATTTCCACGACACGCATCATAAGGCCCGAGGCAACGCAGAACGGATGGCAGCCCGGCGCATGACGCGCCGGGCCTTTATCCGATTACAGCGAGCGCGTGACGTGTTCGACGCGGAAGCACTCGATGACGTCGCCGGCGCGGATGTCTTCGTAGTTCTCGAAGGCCATGCCGCATTCCTGGCCGCCATTGACTTCGGCGACTTCGTCCTTGAAGCGCTTGAGTGTCTTGAGCTTGCCTTCGTGGATGACAACGCTGTCGCGGATCAGGCGGACGCCCGAGCCACGTTCAACCTTGCCTTCGGTGACGCGGCAACCAGCCACCTTGCCGACCTTGGTGATGTTGAACACCTCAAGGATCTCGGCATTACCGAGGAAGGTCTCGCGACGTTCCGGCGAGAGCATGCCCGACATCGCTGCCTTCACGTCATCCACCAGATCGTAGATGATGTTGTAGTAGCGGATCTCGACATTGTCGCGCTCGGCGGCATCGCGCGCCTGCTTGTTGGCACGGACGTTGAAGCCGATGATCGCAGCGCCCGAAGCTTCGGCGAGACTGATGTCGGATTCGGTGATCGCACCAGCGCCGGAGTGGATGATCCGGGCGCGGACTTCGTCGGTGCCGAGCTTTTCGATGGCGCCGGCAATGGCTTCGATCGAACCCTGCACATCGCCCTTGACCAGCAGCGGGAATTCCTGGCTGCCGGTATCCTGCAGCTGGGTCATCATCTGCTCGAGCGAACCGCGTGAACCGCTCTGGCGCGCTGCCGCCTTGTCGCGGGCAAGCCGCTGACGGTATTCGGCGATCTCGCGGGCGCGGCCTTCGTTCTCGACCACTGCAAAGCGGTCACCGGCCTGCGGCGTGCCCTGGAGACCGAGGATTTCGACCGGGAACGCCGGTCCGGCTTCCTTGACCTGCTCGCCGCGGTCATTGACCAGGGCGCGCACACGGCCCCACTGGTCGCCGGCGACGAGGATTTCACCCGGATGCAGTGTACCGGTCTGCACCAGAACGGTGGCAACCGAGCCCCGGCCGCGATCGAGCTTGGCCTCGATGACCACGCCTTCGGCGGTGCGGTCAGGATTGGCCTTGAGGTCGAGCAGTTCAGCCTGCAGCAGGATGGCGTCGAGCAGCTTGTCGAGGCCTATCTGCTTGGTCGCCGAAACCTCGACGTCGAGCACCTCACCGCCCATGCTTTCAACGAAGACTTCATGCTGCAGCAGATCGGTGCGGACCTTGTTGGCATCGGCTGTCGGCTTGTCGATCTTGTTGATCGCCACGATGATCGGCACACCGGCCGCCTTGGCGTGGTTGATCGATTCGATCGTCTGCGGCATCACCGCATCGTCAGCCGCAACCACCAGGATCGCGATATCGGTTGCCTGGGCGCCACGGGCACGCATCGCGGTAAAGGCGGCGTGGCCCGGCGTATCGATGAAGGTGATCAGCTGATCGTTCTTCTCGACCTGGTAAGCACCGATGTGCTGGGTGATGCCACCGGCTTCACCCGAGACAACATTGGCGTCACGGATGGCGTCGAGCAGCGATGTCTTGCCGTGGTCGACGTGGCCCATGATGGTGACCACCGGGGGCCGGGGAACGGCATTGCCGCCGTCGTCCTCGACATCGAAGATGCCCAGTTCGACATCGGATTCCGACACGCGCTTGACGGTGTGGCCGAATTCGCCGGCGATCAGTTCCGCCAGGTCGGCATCGATGATGTCGCCGGGCTTCATCATCTGGCCTTCCTTCATCAGGTACTTGATCACATCGACCGAGCGTTCGGACATGCGCTGCGAGAGTTCCTGAATGGTGATGGTTTCGGGCAGCTGCACTTCGCGCATCACCTTTTCACGGGGCTCCTGCGCCATCGAGCGGCGCATCTTTTCCTGGCGGCGACGCATGGCTGACAACGAGCGGCCACGCGAGTTGCCGTCATCATTGAGAGCGGCGGTCAGCGTCAGCTTGCCACGACGGCGATCTTCTTCAGCCTTCGGACGTGTTGGCTTGGCCGCTTCAGGGCGGGTCACCTTGGCGCCTGGACGCGCTGCTCCACCCGGACGGGCAGGGCCGCCTGTGCGAGCCGGGGCTTCCTCTTCGTTTTCACGGCGGCGGCCACGCACAGCATCCGCAGATGTGGGCGGCACGGCTTCGGCCGGTGCGTTGGCTGCCGCTTCCTTGGCTGCGAGCGCTTCGGCTTCAGCTTCCTTGGCTGCCTTTTCTTCTTCTATGGCCTTGAGGCGGGCAGCTTCTGCCTCCTCGACGGCGCGGCGCTTATCTTCCTCGGCCTTGCGGGCAGCCTCTTCTTCAGCGCGCTTGCGCTCCTCCACGTCGCGGATACGGCTATCCTGCAGAGCGCGGCGGCGGGCTTCGAGTTCGCTTGCCGAAAGCTGGTTGAGCACGGCACCACGTGGCGCGGGCTTGGGCGCAGCGGGGCGTGACGGGGCCGCCTTGGGGGCTGCAGCCGCCGGCGTCGGAGCGCTTGGCGCGGGCTTGGGAGCCGAAGCAGCGGGTGTGGGCGCCTGGGACGCTTCCGGTTTTGCCGCTGCCGGGGCAGCAGGTGCTGCCGGAGCCGTCTCCGCAGGCTTTTCAGCTGCCGGAGCAGCGGGCCGCGGCTTGAGGGTTACCGGCGGGACCGGCTTGTCGTCTTCGGGACGGTTGATGCGGCGCTTGCGCGTCTCCACCACCACCGCCTTTGTACGGCCGCGTCCCATCTCCTGGCGAACCATCCCCTGTTCCACAGAGGGGCGCTTCAGCGAGAAGGTCTTCTTGCCGGTAACACTGATCGTCTTGTCGTCGTTGCTGTCGCTCATTCCGTATCCGTTTCCGCGGGAAACCGCATCGCGCCTGTGCGCGTCGGCTTCTTGATCTTTCGCATCCGGGGCTTGATACCCGGTAGCCCGTTTTCAGCCCGGTCCCGCATCGGGACCGTTTCTGTAGCGCGCAAGCATCTTTGCGCGCTTCACTACACCCTCACCGGCCTGCCCTGCAAGCGCGGCGGCATGGATAAAAGCGCTATCACCCAGGACAAGCGCCAATTCATCGGCTGAAAACAGCCGAAAGACGGGTATCTCCGCCTCTTTGACCCCCATTGCGCGCGCCGTATTGGCCTGACGCAATTTACGTACGCCGTCATCGGCCGCATCCGTCGCATGCATCAGCGCCAGCGCAGCGCCTGAGCGGATGGCATCATCCACCTTACCAGATCCGGTGATGAACTGGCCGGATTTCCGTGCCAGGTTCATCATCCCGAAAAGGCTGTCGCAGAGCAGCCTGTCGACCACGGCCCCCAGTTCGGGGTCGGTGTTCACTTCGCATTTCAGCGCCCGGCCGAAGAGCTTGCGCTTGACCGCAAGGTCAACACACGTCCGCTCCGCCGTCACCCAGCAGCCCCGCCCGGGAAGAGCGAGACGCAGATCCGGGACCACGGCCCCGTCCGGTCCGGCAACAAACCGGATCAGACCATCGGGCTGGCCACGCTCCCTGGTCACTATGCACATCCGGTCGTTCACGGGTTCGATCCTGACCTTCACCGCAGAGCCCCCGGGGACACCAGGCCTCAGGCCTGCTCGCCGCCCGCTTCCGCTGCCAATTCCGCGTCCGCGTCGCCAGCTTCCGCTGCTTCGGCTTCCGCTGCTTCGTCTTCTTCAACGACCAGCTCGTCTTCGGTGATCCAGCCAACCGCAAGGCGGGCCTGCAGGATCATCTGCTCGGCTTCAGCACGGCTGACTTCGAGATCCGAGAAGAGCCCGTCGAACCGCTTGGTTTCGCCATCCTTGCGTTCCGACCAACCGGTCAGATCGTCAACGGCGCAGCCGGCAAAGTCCTCGACGGTCTTGATCTCGTCGCCGCCGAGCGCCACCATCATTGCAGTGGTGAGACCCGGGATCGAGCGCAGCTCGTCCTCAACGCCCAGCTCCTTGCGCTTGGCATCGAGTTCGGCTTCGACCTTGTCGAGATATTCGCGCGCACGGGTCTGCAACTCGTTGGCGGTCTCCTCGTCAAAGCCTTCGATCGCTGTGATTTCACCGATCTCGACATAGGCCACTTCCTCGACCTGGCTGAAGCCTTCGGAGGCGAGCACCTGGCCGACCATCTCGTCGACATCGAGGGCTTCCATAAAGAGCTGCGTGCGCTCGTTGAATTCCTTCTGGCGGCGCTGGCTTTCTTCTTCCTCGGTCAGGATATCGATATCCCAGCCGGTCAACTGCGAGGCAAGTCGGACGTTCTGACCGCGGCGGCCAATGGCCAGCGACAGCTGTTCGTCCGGCACGACAACCTCGATGCGCTCGGCATCTTCGTCCAGCACCACCTTGGCCACTTCAGCCGGCTGCAATGCATTGACGATGAAGCTCGCAGGCGACGGCGACCAGGGGATGATGTCGATCTTCTCACCCTGCAATTCGCCAACAACGGCCTGCACGCGGCTGCCGCGCATACCAACGCAGGCGCCGACGGGGTCGATCGAGGAATCATTTGAGATCACGGCGATCTTGGCGCGGCTGCCCGGATCGCGGGCGACCGAGCGGATCTCGATGATGCCGTCGTAGATTTCCGGCACTTCCATCTGAAACAGCCGGACCATGAACTGCGGATGGGTGCGCGAGAGGAAAATCTGCGGGCCACGCTGTTCGCGACGCACGTCGTAGACATAGGCGCGGACACGGTCGCCATAACGGAAGGCTTCGCGCGGAATGGTTTCATCGCGGCGGATGATGCCTTCGCCACGGCCGAGATCGACGATGACGTTGCCGTATTCGACGCGCTTGACGGTGCCGTTGACGATCTCGCCGATGCGATCCTTGAATTCGTCGAACTGCCGGTCACGCTCGGCTTCGCGCACCTTCTGCACGATGACCTGCTTGGCGGACTGGGCGGCGATGCGGCCAAAATCCATCGGCGGCAGCGGATCGGCAATGAAGTCGCCGAGCTGGGCGTCCGGGTTGCGGTCGCGCGCCAGCATCAGCGGGATCTGGATCGAATAGTCTTCGGCATGCTCGACCACTTCGAGCAGGCGCTGGAGGCGGATCTCTCCGGTCTTGGCATTGATGTCGGCGCGGATGTTGGATTCCGAGCCATAGCGCGAGCGGGCGGCTTTCTGGATCGCGTCGGCCATGGCGGCGATGACGATCTCGCGGTCAATGGACTTCTCACGCGCGACCGCATCAGCGATCTGAAGAAGCTCAAGCCTGTTTGCACTGACTGCCATGTCTGTCTCCATATGTCGGGCCGCGGCTGGCAGCCCTGGTCTGGTTTAGGCCCTCCACGGGGCCGGATCACAGGCACCCCGGAGGGTGGTCCGAATTCGTTACCCGATCAGGCGCTGTCGCCGTTCTCGGGATCTTCCGGGATCTCCCCGGCATTGTTTTCGTTGGCCGCATCGGTAGCCTTGGCAGCCTTGTCGGCGCGCAGCGATTCGCGGATCAGCTCGTCGGTCAACACCAGCTTGACTTCGGCGAGTGCTGAGAACGGAATAACCGCGACATTCTCCTCGCCGTAGGCCGGCTGGTCGCGCTCGACCGAAAACCCGGTCTCGGTGACATCGCGGATATAGCCCCGAAAGCGCTTGCGGCCATTGATCAGCACAGACGCGTCGCAACGGGCAAGGTGACCTTCCCAGCGAACAAAATCAGATTTGCGCACCAGCGGCCGGTCAATGCCGGGCGACGATATCTCGAGATGATACGCCTTCTCGACAGGGTCTTCAACATCGAGCACCGGCGAGATCGCACGGGAAACCGCTTCACAATCCTCAACGCTCATGGTGCCGTCATTGCGCTCGGCCATGATCTGCACGGTCATGCCATTCTGGCCCGACGAGCGGACCCGGACCAGGCGCATGTCGAGGGACTGAATGATCGGCTCGACAATCTCTGCAATGCGCGCGTCAACACCGGTCTCGGTGACCAGTCGTTCCTCGTGGGGCATTGCCGTTTCATCTGTCATCGGGGCCGTATCCTGACTGCTGAACGCGCCGCCCCTCCGACATGGCCCGGGAAACACGTGTGCAGCACGCTCAAAGTGCCACAGCGTCTCTGGTCCGTCATCCTTGAGGTGACGCGCTGCAAATGTTCGACTGACCGTCTGGCAACAAAAAAGAGCGGGTCCTTGCGGGCCCACCCTTGTTCAAACGATCAAGAATTTGGATGGGGTATAGCCCGATTTGCGCTCCCGGGCAAGCCATTTCGATGTGGAGCCCGGGCACGCCGCTTTCGCCGACCGCTGCTTCTGCGCCAAATGTCTCCAGCTACAGGTTAACCGTAGTTTAACTTAGAGACCCAAATCCTACAATATTGCTCCATACTCGGACACAAGCTTGAGCATACAAGCAACGGCGTCAATGGACAGGGGAATGGGGCAACCATGGCATTCGGATACGGCCTTTGTGAAAATGCAGTTATTGTCGCCGCTCATCCGGATGACGAAATACTCTGGTTCTCGTCGGTGATGAGACAGGCGCAACAGGTGATCATTCTTTATCGCGATTTCTGGGCCGACCCGGGCATCGGCGCCCGGCGCGCAGAGGCGATCCGCAACATGCCGCATCCGGATGTGATCTGGATGGAAATGACGGAAGCCGGGGCTTGCGGGTGTGCGGACTGGATATCACCCAAGCTTACGGAGTCCGGACTGGGACTGACCTCGATCGCCACCTTGCGCGATTTCAAATCGCGGCTGGTGAAAGCGCTGCCGATTTCAGCGCCGGCGGCCCCGCTTCCGATCTCGCAGGCCTACGCAGCCAATTTCAGGGAGACCATCGAACGGCTTCGTCCACTGTTGCGCAAGGAGATGAACATCTTCTCTCACAACCCCTGGGGCGAATATGGTCACGAGGACCATGTCCAGTGTTTCCGCGCCCTGGACGTGCTGCGCCAGGAAATAGGATTCAAGCTCTGGGTCTCGAACTACTGCAGCGACCGGTCGCTTCCGCTGGCGCAGCGCTACCTGCGGCAGCAGCCTTCAAAATTTGTCCGGCTGCCGACAGATATTGCCTACGCCCGAGAGGTCGCCAAGGCCTACAAGGATGCCGATTGCTGGACCTGGGATGATGGCTGGGAATGGTTTGAAGACGAATGCTTCGTGGAAGCGCCTTCCGGGCCCGCAATGCAGGCCGAACAGGGCCATTTGTTTCCGCTGAACTTCTTCACTGTCTAGGATTCAAGCCCCGGCAGCGCCGTGGCAGGGCCGCATGCTGATCAGCCGGCGCGCCGAAACTCCAGGTAACAGGGCGTGCGGCCTTCGCGGATCGCCTTGGCTTCGTAGCGCGTGCTGGGCCAGCCCTGCCAGGGCTCATGCCAGTCAGCCGCCTTGCGGGCCGTCCACTCAAACTCGGGATGGTCTGCTATGTGCGCAAGCGTCCAGTTGACATAGGTGTCGATGTCGGAGGCAAAGCAGAAGCGGCCGCCGGGCTTGAGCACCCGGGCAAAGCGATCGAGATTGACGCGCGAGACGAACCTGCGCTTCCAATGCTTCTTCTTGGGCCAGGGATCGGGATACAACAGGTCGATCTGATCAATGCAGGCATCCGGAAGCCAGTCGAGAACCTGCGTTGCGTCATCATCATACAGCCGGATATTGTCGAGGCCCTCGCTCTCGAGGCCGCCGAGCATCTTGGCCATCGAATTGACGAAGGGCTCAATCCCGATGAAGCCCGTGTCAGGCGCAGAGCGTGCGCGATGCAGCAGATGCTCACCGCCGCCAAAGCCAATCTCCAGCCGAACAGCCGAGACCGGCTTTGGCCAGAGACCTTCAAAGGGCTTGGGCGCGGGGCTCGCCAGGTCAAGCTTGAGCACCGGCAGCAACTCTGACAGAGCTGCCGCCTGCGGCACCTTGAGGGCCTTGCCTTTGCGGCGACCATAAAAGGCTTCGGTCGCGCGGGAACGCCTTGCGGGGCTGGTCATGCCGGCATCGCCTCACCTGACAGTGCGGGTTTAGGCCTTGAGCGCTTCCTTGAGCGGCTTGACCAGGTCAAGCTTCTCCCAGGAGAACGACCCGTCACGGCCGGCCTTGCGACCGAAGTGGCCATAGGCCGCGGTGCGGGCGTAGATCGGCTTGTTAAGGTCGAGATGCTTGCGGATGCCGCGCGGCGTCAGGTCCATCACCTTGGGCAGCGCTTCTTCCAGCGCAGCTTCCGACACCTTGCCGGTGTCATGGAAGTTGACGTTGATCGACAGCGGCTGCGCCACGCCGATAGCGTAGGCAAGCTGGATGGTGCAGCGGTCAGCAAAACCTGCAGCGATGGCGTTCTTGGCCAGATACCGCGCAACGTAAGCCGCGGAACGGTCAACCTTGGTGGTGTCCTTGCCGGAGAACGCGCCGCCGCCATGCGGCGCTGCGCCACCATAGGTGTCGACGATGATCTTGCGGCCGGTCAGGCCGGCGTCGCCGTCGGGACCACCGATTTCAAACTTGCCGGTCGGGTTGATGTACCATTTGCAATCATCCGCGATCTCGATGCCGGTCAGCGCTTCACGAATATAGGGCTCGCAAACCTGTCGCACCTTTGCCGAATCCCAGCTTCCGTCAAGGTGCTGGGTCGACAGGACGATGGAGGTGACTTCCGACGGCTTGCCGTCAACGTAGCGCACGGTAACCTGGCTCTTGGCATCCGGGCCGAGTGTACCAACATCGCCTTCGCCCTTGTGGCGCGCGGCAGCGAGCAGTTCGAGAATCTTGTGGCTGTAATAGATCGGTGCCGGCATCAGTTCAGGGGTCTCATTGCAGGCATAGCCGAACATGATTCCCTGGTCGCCGGCGCCTTCGGAACCCTGATGGTCTGCAGCATTGTCGACGCCCTGCGCGATGTGCGCGGACTGGAAATGCAGCAACACATCGATCTTGGCCGTCTTCCAGTGGAAACCGTCCTGTTCGTAGCCGATCGACTTGATCGCCTTGCGGGCTGCCGACTTAAACTTGGCGGGATTGATGACTTCCTTGCCGTTCTTGTCGAGCTTGACCAGCGATGGCGGGACCCGAACCTCACCGGCAATGACAACGCGGTTGGTGGTCGCCAGGGTTTCGCAGGCAACGCGCACGCTCCATGGATCAACACCGGTTTTCTTCGCTTCACGGTAAACCAGATCTACAATCTCGTCCGAGATCCGGTCACACACCTTGTCGGGGTGGCCTTCAGAAACAGATTCACTGGTGAAAAGAAAAGTCGAGCGCTCCATGGCAGGCTCCATAGGTTTGAAGTGTTGAAGCCTCTTTAGTGGTAACGGGCGATTCTGACAAGGTCAGAATGACATAAATATATCTTGATGTGATTGTCTCGATCGCAGCCGGCGCGGTTCAGCGCAGGCACAATGCGATGACTTTGGCTTGCTGATTGCGCCACGCCTCATTTCGCAAAATGAACCAGGTGGCGCAATCATGCACAGCAACCGTTTGACGCTGAGGCTAACCTCCAGCCTCACGCCAAAGCGTTACAGCGACCTTTCGGCGCTGCAGGGCGACAGGAGCCGCGCCAGCTCACTCAACGTCAGATTCAGATGCCAGCGCTTTGACCAGATCGACCAGCTTGCGGCGAACCTTGGGGTCAGGGATCTTGATGAAGGCGCGGTTGAGCTGCAGGCCTTCGGATGAAGACAGGAAGTCGACCACATAATTGGAGCTGTTGGCCTCGGCCATTCCGGGCTGGGAGGTCGCAGGGTCTCCTGGAGCATCTTCAAAAAAGAAGCTGACCGGCACGTTCAAGATCGTCGAGATGTTCTGCAGACGGCTGGCACCAACGCGGTTGGTGCCTTTCTCGTATTTCTGGATCTGCTGGAAGGTAATGCCTAACGCCTCACCGAGCTTTTCCTGGCTCATGCCGAGCATGGTCCGCCGCAAACGGACCCGGCTACCGACATGGATATCGATCGGATTGGGTTTCTTCTTGTTTTCAATCATGCTTTCGTCCTGACAAGAGCCTCGGCTCCAAGGTTGACTTATCCCGTATTGATTGCAGCGCAAAAATAAACCGGAAGCACCGGCCAGCTAATCCGTGACCTCTACGGGAAATGGGTTGACGAAAACGACTATGCTATTTTGGGGGTTTTGCGTCAATCAAACCGCTGCTTTTTACTTTTACGAGCAACGAGAGCCATCAACACCATTATGACGATTATCAATCCAAAGTTAAATCGCCTAATTCTTATAAGCGAGAACTGGTCAGATGGAGATGGCAGAGCAACATCGAAAACTCCGGCTTCGCCGAGCGGCAAACTGCCCCTTATGCGGCCACCTGCATCAACGACCGCCGAAATCCCGTTGTTGGCGGCGCGGACAAGAGGAAGCCGGGTTTCGACCGCCCGCAACTGGGCCTGACGCAAATGCTGATAGGGGCCGGGTGTCATGCCATACCAGGCATCATTGGTGAGATTGAGCAGCAGGGAGCCGCGGGCTTCGGAAACCGTCGACAGGTCCGGAAAAATCGCTTCGTAGCAAATCAGCGGCACCGCGCCCAAACCGCCGGGCAAGCTCAACATTCCACGCCGGTCTGCGGCGGAAAATCCGCCGAAGGTCTGAGCCACCGGGGTCAGGCCATAGCGGCGCAGCAGCGCTTCGAAGGGCAGATACTCGCCAAAAGGCACCAGGTGCGCCTTGTCAGCAAATCCGATGATCTGCCCTTCATCATCAATCACATAAATGGTGTTGTAATAGCGCGGCGGCGTGCCCCCTGCTCCATCCTCGAAGCGTACAGCACCAGTCACCAGAGATTGGCCGACCTGGAGCATGTCGGCGATGCGCGAGAGCGCACCGGGGTTCTCGGTCAGCAGGAACGGCAGTGCGGTCTCGGGCCAGACAATGTGCGTGGGCCGCGGCTCACCTTCACGCGGCGGCAGTGCGCTCAAGGCCAGGAGCCGCGCAAAAATCCGTTCGCGCTCTTCCAGATCCCACTTGGCGGACTGGTCGATCGCCGGCTGGACAATCCGGACAATGGCATTGGAGGGTGCCGCTGGCGCGCTGTCGAGCCGCTGCAGCGCAAACCAGCCATAGCCGACGTGGGCTGAGAACAGCACCAGCGCGGCAACGAGGCCCGCGACCGCGCCGCGCCTGGTGCCAACCAGCGCAGGCGCTGAAAACACGAACACGGTCAGCGCCGACATGCCGAAAATGCCGACCAACTCGGCCGACTGCATCATCAACGGCGCCGGCATGGCCGCATAACCGATGGCATTCCAGGGAAAGCCGGTGAAAGCGAAACTGCGCAGCCATTCGACAAGGCCAAAGGCAGCACCAAGTGCTGCAAGACGGCCGATGCCGTCAGACCACAAAAGCCAGGCGATGGCGGCTGCAAGGCCGTAAAACAGCGCCAGCACCGCCGGAAGGCCGAGCACGGCAAGCGGCAAGGCCCAAGCGAAACCATTTGCATCCACCAGCAGCGCATTGCCGAGCCACCAGAGACCGGCGACGAAATAGCCAAAGCCGAACCACCAGCCAGTGGCAAACGCCGGCCGCATCCGCCCGAGCAAACCGCGCTCGGCCGAACCGCTGGCGCCATCAAGCAGCCAGACCAGAACAGGAAAGGAGATGAACAGAACGGCGAAGAAATTGAAGGGCGGCAATGCCAGAACAGCCAAGGCTCCGGTGGCGAAAGCCAGCATCATGCGCTTGGCGCCCCAGCTCAGCATGATGGATTCAGCGATCCGTTCCAAATCCGGTGTACTCCCCGCCAACAAGGACCCCGCTCACCCGAGCATATCGGCCAAGCGAATCAATTGCCGCATCTTTTCAAAAAACCAGCGCAATGTCCGTCGTCCGGCGCGGCTTTTTTACAGCTTGCGCTCGCGCAACCGGCGGCGAGCCGGATACACGGACTGGCGACGCACAGGGGGCTGAGGTCTCAGGCGGCGCTGGCGTCACCCGAGCCGGAATTTTTCTTCGGTGCTGCTTCGCCGCGGACCGGACGGCGGCGCGGCGCCTGGCGCTTCCTGATGATGCGGACACGTTTGACGCGGCGCGGATCAGCATCCATCACATGAAACTCAAAACCGGCCAGGGCCTGCACGACTTCGCCGCGAGCGGGCACACGGCCAAGTTCCGAGAAGATCAGGCCGCCAATGGTATCGACCTCTTCGCTCTGCTCGCGAATGTCGAAATCCTTGCCGATCTCGTCGGCGAGATCTTCCAGCTCGGCCTTGGCGTCGACCACCCAGATATCCTCACCGGCCTTGGTGATCAGGGTTTCGTCTTCATCATCATGCTCGTCGGCGATGTCTCCGACCACCATTTCGACGATGTCCTCGAGCGAAACCAGGCCGTCGGTGCCACCGTACTCGTCGATCACCAATGCCATCTGGATCCGGTTTGCCTGCATGCGCTGCATCAGGTCGGAAGCCAGCATCGAGGCCGGCACGAACAACACCTTGCGAGTGATGCCCGATTCCTGCAGCGTCTTGCTCAGATCGACGCGCGAGAGTTCCAGCGCGTTGAGCGAATTCAGCTTCTGCAGCGCCGCGGCGCTCTTGGCCACCGACTTGCGCTTGGCACGGGCCTGCTTGGTGATCCAGGCAAGAAGATCGCGAATATGGATCATGCCGCGCGGGTCATCGAGATTTTCCGCATAGACCGGCATCCGCGAATGCCCGGATTCCTCGAAGATCTCGAGAAGACGGCCCAGCGTGGTGGTCTGGTCAACGGCCTCGACATCGGCGCGCGGCACCATGACGTCTTCCACCCTCACCTCGCGCAAGCGCAGGATATTGTGCAGCATGGCGCGCTCATCGGGCGAGAATGCCTCATGCAGCTCGCCGCCCGACTGCAACGCGTCGTTCAGATCCTCACGGATCGACTCGCGGTCTGACGGGGGAAACAACGCGCGCACGAGGCGCTGCCAGAGTCCCATGCCGCCACGCTCGTCGTCCCGGACGGCCAATTCTCCCGCGCGCACAGGCACGGGGAGATAACTGGGGGCTTCTTCAGTGGAAGGTGCGCTCGAAGCGCTTTGCGCGTCTCCGGTCGGGGCCGGGGCATTGCTCTGTGTCATCGTCTCATCAATGTCAAACCGGCTCGGTATCGCCGTATGGGTCAGATAGGTCAAGCGAGGACAAAATGCGAGTCTCGATAGCCTCCATTTTGTCGGCATCGCTGTTTTCGATGTGATCATAGCCGAAAAGATGAAGAAATCCGTGCACGATCAGGTGCGTGATGTGCTCATCAACCGGCTTGGCAAGCTCCGCCGCCTCGCGCTCGATTGTTTCGCGCGCCAGTATGATGTCACCCAGCATGGGACCGGGCTGGCCGCCCGGGACCAGCGGAAAGGCTGGGAACGACAACACATTTGTCGGCTTGGGCTGATCGCGCCACTGGCTGTTGATGTCTGTCATCATCGCATCATCGGCCAGTACAAGCGAGACTTCCGGCGGCGTATCAGGAAAAGGCTGGGCTTCCAACCCTGCCAGATCGGCCACGGCCGCTGCAAGCGCGGTTTCGGCCAAAGCCTCGATGACTTCGACCTCGCCCCACTCACCCGCCTCGAGGGCAAGCGCCAGGCTGATTGCCGGAGGGTTTGTCATTCCTCGGCGTCAGGCTTCGGGTAGAGCTTGGTGTCATAGGCCTCGACAATGCGCTGCACCAGGGGGTGACGCACCACGTCAACACCGCGGAAGCGGCAGGTGACGACACCGTTGACGCCGTCGAGCACCGACAGGGCTTCAACCAGACCGGAGGTGACACCGCGCGGCAGATCGACCTGGCTCGGATCGCCGGTGATGATCATGCGCGAGTTCTCGCCCAGCCGGGTGAGAAACATCTTCATCTGCATCTGCGTGGTGTTCTGCGCCTCGTCGAGAATGACGGCTGCATTGGCCAGGGTGCGGCCACGCATGAAAGCCAGCGGTGCGATCTCGATGACGCTGGCGGTGAGCGCACGCTCGACCTTTTCCCCCGGCATCATGTCATAAAGCGCGTCATAGAGCGGCCTGAGATAGGGATCGACCTTTTCCTTCATGTCCCCGGGCAGGAAGCCCAGACGTTCGCCCGCTTCAACCGCGGGACGCGACAGGATGATGCGCTCGACCGAGCCGCGCTCCAGCAGCTGCGCCGCGTGAGCCACCGCCAGATAGGTCTTGCCGGTGCCGGCGGGACCGACACCAAACACCAGCTCAGCCCGCTCCATGGCGCGGATATAGGCGTCCTGGGTCGGTGTCCGGGCAATGACGGTCTTCTTGCGGGTGGAGATCTGTGCCAGGGACATCTTGCCCTTGCGCTCAAGCGTCGGCAGCACAAGCTGGTCATCTGCCGCAAGCGCCATGCGGATGGCGCCCTCGACGTCGGAACTTTCGACGCTGGCGCCCTTGAGCAGGCGGTCGTAGAGATAATCCAGCGCCCGTCGCGCCTGGTTGGTGGCGATTTCCTCGCCCCGCAGCGTGACCGTGTTGCCACGCGCCCGCGCATCGATCTTGAGCTTCTGCTCGATCAACGCCAGGTTCTGGTCAAACTGGCCGAAAAGCTCACTGGCAAGACGGTTGTTTTCAAAGGTCAACGCGAGGTGGGTCGTATCCGACGCGCCCGATTTGGGCGTCGCAGCTTCTGTCTTAGACAGGTGCTCAGCTGTCAAACGATCTGGCTCCATAAATGCACCGGGCGATCACTCCGCAGGTTCCGCGAAAAGACCGGACGTGCCGGGTTGCGTGATTCTCACACGGACAATGTCACCGATTTTCCCGAGCTTTGCATCAACTATTACCGGCTGCAGCCAGGGCGACCGGCCGATTATCTGGTCAGTGTTGCGTCCGGGTTTCTCCAAGAGCAGGTCGACCGTCTTGCCAACGCAATCGCGGCCAAAGGCTCGCGTCTGCTGGTTGATCAGATCCTGAAGCCGGGCCAGCCGTTCGGCCTTGACCGCTTCATCGACCTGATTGTCCATATCGGCGCCCGGCGTGCCGGGGCGGATCGAGTATTTGAAGGTGAAGGCCGAGGCATAGTTCACCTCGCGAACCAGCCGCATCGTGTCTTCAAAATCCTCGTCGGTCTCTCCGGGGAAGCCGACGATGAAATCGCCCGACAGCGCAATGTCCGGGCGGGCCGCGCGGATGCGATCGACCAGCCTGATATATTCCGCGGCCGTGTGCCGCCGGTTCATTGCCTTGAGGATCCGGTCCGAGCCGGCCTGAACCGGCAGGTGCAGATAGGGCATCAGTTCGGGCAGATCGCGATGGGCTTCGATCAGGGCATCATCCATGTCGCGCGGATGACTGGTCGTGTAGCGGATGCGGTCAATGCCATCGATGGTCGCCAGGCGGCGGACCAGCTCGCCCAATCCCCATTCGCGGCCATCTGCGCCCTTGCCGTGCCAGGCATTGACGTTCTGGCCCAAGAGCGTGACCTCGCGGACACCCGCACTTGCCAGCCGCTCCGCCTCGCCCAGGATCCGGTCGACGGGCCGCGAGACTTCGGCGCCGCGGGTATAGGGCACCACGCAGAAGGTGCAGAACTTGTCGCAGCCTTCCTGCACGGTGAGAAAGGCAGCCACGCCGCGGGCCCGGATGGCTGTCTCTGGCGTTTTTGGCAGGCCGTCGAACTTGTCCTCGGTGGGAAACTCGGTTTCGACCACGCTCTCGCCCTGACGCGCCTTGGCCAGGGCTTCGGGCAAACGGTGATAGGTCTGCGGCCCGATGACCACATCGACGACCGGGGCGCGGCGGATGATCTCGCGGCCTTCGGCCTGGGCCACGCAGCCGGCGACCGCGACCATCAGATCACCGCCATCGGCATTGCGCTGCTTCTTCAGCTTGGCCAGGCGCCCGAGCTGCGAATAGACCTTCTCGGCGGCCTTTTCGCGGATATGGCAGGTGTTGATGAGGATGAGATCCGCCGCCTCGACCGTATCCACGGCCTGATAGCCGTCACGGGACAGCGCGTCGCCCATGCGCTCGCTGTCGTAGACATTCATCTGGCAGCCATAGGTCTTGACGAAGACCTTCTTGGACTGTCCGCCGGATTGTGCGCCAGCTCCGGCTTCAGGAGCGGTATCAGGTGTGAGGATAGCTTGTGTCATGGGGGGCTTTTAGCGGTAAAACTGCGGCTTGAAAATGGCCGTTCAGCGATTGAGTTTGCCGCGCAGTGCCGCGTTGAGACCTTCGCGCACACGCGCCTCGACCAGACGGGCGGTGTTCTTGCGGTTGGTGCTGGCATCGAACGGCACGGCGTCCGAAAACACGACGTCGACATCGAGCGCGCCGTCGCGGATGACGCGCAGCATATGCGGGCCCAGCGCCACATCGCCGGGCCAGCCGGCGACCGGCCTGTGGTAGCGACCCATCGGCATGCCGTGAAGGCCGGTATAGGCAATCGAGACCGGTTGAATATGCACCTTGCCGTCGGGTGCAAACGGCAGGGCAGCACTTGCCGCGCCAAACAGCGAGGAATTGAACGGCATCACCCGGTTGCCGTCCGATGTGGTGCCTTCTGCGAACAACACCACCACCTCGCCGGAGACCAGCCTGGCCGAAACTTCGGAGATCTGCGCCCCGGTCTTGCGGCGGACCTCGCGCTCGACGAAGACCGAGCGCTGAAGCCGCGCCAGCCAGCCGAGCACCGGCCAGCCGCGGACTTCGGATTTGGCGATGAAGACGACATCGGCGACGGACCCGAGAACCAGGATATCCTTCCAGGAGATGTGATTGGCCACCAGCAGAAGGGGGCGATTCTGCGACAGGCTGCCGCTGACGCGCACATTGAGCCCGATGACACGGCACATCACCCGGTGCCACCAGCGCGGCAGCTGCCGCATTACCGAATGGCCGATACCAAGTGCAATCAGCTGAACCGGAAGCAGCGCCAATGTCAGGATCAGGAAAGCCGCAATGACGATGGCAACGCGCAAGGCGGCGATCATGGCAGGACCGGCAAGGCTGAACAGCGGGCGGGTTCCGGCATCGGGGGGTACTATTTCTTGTCGGGCTTGATCGGGATGCCGTAAAGCTCAAGCCGGTGATCGACCAGCCGGAAGCCGTGTTCGCGGGCAATGCGCTCCTGCAATGCCTCGATCTCGGGGGAATGGAATTCGATCACGTGGCCGGTGCGAAGGTCGATGAGATGATCGTGATGTTCCTCGGGCACGGTCTCGTAGCGTGAGCGGCCATCGCGGAAGTCGTGCCGTTCAATGATGCCGATATCCTCGAACAGCTTCACCGTCCGGTAGACGGTGGACATGGAAATGCGCGGATCAACCAGCACGGCGCGGCGGTGCAGCTCCTCGACATCGGGATGATCATCGGCGCCATCAAGCACGCGGGCGATGATCCGGCGTTGCTCGGTCATGCGCATGCCGCGCTCGGCACATCTGTCTTCCAGGGATTTCTGCTCGTCCATCGCCTGCCCCGCCGGCTGATGCATCTTGCGTTTCAACCAGCCGATTGAACGATAGCTTACATGCATCCCGTCAAATTGTTACAGCGGACTAGCGAAGATCGCAGCGCATGACAAGCGCCGTCGTGCGCGCACCGCCCTGCTGTGCATAATAGGCGCTGCGCTCCCCGACCTTGATGAAGTCGAGCTTGCGGTACATGGAAACAGCGGCGATGTTGGTTTCATCGACTTCGAGAAACATCTCCTCGGCGCCGCGCCGCTTGGCTTCCGTGATGGCACTGAGCATCAAGCGCCAGCCCAGCCCGCTGCGGCGCTGTTTCGGCGAAATGCCGATCGACAGGATCTCGGCCTCCCCGGCCGCTTCCCGGCTCAGCACGAAACCGGCCGCCGCATCCCGGGCGCGGCCTTCCGGACAGGCAAGAAAACCAAAGACGGATTGCTGGGAAATGAGGCTCTCGAATTCACCGTCACCCCAGGCGCGGGCGAAGGCCTCGCCATGGATGCGCGAAGCGGTGCGGGCATCCTGCATCCCGATCGCAAGAATCAGGCATTGCGGCTGGCGGGAGAACAGGTTGAAAGCCATCAGCCGGCTTCCTGATGCGGCAACACGAAACCGGCCTGCGGCTTGGCATCGGCGTCGCGTAGATAGCGCGGCTCTGCCGGACTGGTTACCGGGTCGAGTGTTGCCGCCAGGCGAGCGACGTCCTCGATCTCCGGCGCAACCCGGTCGCCGATGATCTGCGGTGCGAGAGCCGGATTGATGCCGGCTAGAAGCCCGGCCCCGCTGCCGGTGATCAGGCAGCCGGTCTCGAGCGCCAGTGCGGACGCGGTATCGGGGGTGAGTTCGGCTGCGGGTCTGCTTGCTGCGCCGTCGGCATCAACGAGCATGGCCCAGACGTGGTCGCGTTTGGCGTCAAGCACCGCCATGACGGGTTTGCGTTGCGAAGCTGCTGCAGGGAGCGCAATGGCATCCAGCGACCCGACTCCGACGACGGGCACGTCAAGGGCAAGCGCCAGACCGCGGGCGAAGGCGACACCGACGCGGATGCCGGCAAAGGAACCAGGTCCGACGGTGACGCCGATGCGAGTAATCCGAGAAAGCTCCACGCCGGCTTCAGCGAGCACCGATTGCATGATGGCAGGCAGTTGCTCGGCATGGCCGCGTCCGATGTCGGGGCTGGCAGCGGCAAGAATCCGATTGCCGCTCGTCTCAAGAAGAGCGACGGCACAGAATCGAGCGGAACAATCAATGGCGAGCGTCAGCACCGGGCACATCCGTTGGAACAGGCCGCGCCACCAGCGCACGGCATCTTGTCCCCGAGGTTAATAGGGACAGAGGCCGGCGCGGTAAAGCTCGATCGCGTCAGACGGCTTCGACTTCGCGCACTTCCGGCACGAAATGCCTGAGCAGATTCTGGATGCCGTGCTTGAGCGTAGCCGTCGAGGACGGGCAGCCTGCGCAGGCGCCCTTCATGTGCAGGAACACCTTGCCATCGCGGAACCCGCGGAAGGTGATGTCGCCGCCATCCTGGGCGACGGCAGGGCGAACCCGGCTTTCGAGCAGTTCCTTGATGGTGGCGACGATGGTTTCGTCGCCCGCTTCAAAGAACTCCTCGTCGGATACCGGAGCGCCATCGCTGCCAGCCGCCATGATCGGCGCACCGGACATGAAATGCTCCATGATGGTGCCCAGAACGGCTGGCTTGAGGTGCTGCCAGTCGGGACCATCCTTGGTGATGGTGATGAAGTCGTAGCCGAAGAAAACGCCGGTAACGCCGGGGATGCCGAACAGCTTGCCGGCAAGCGGCGACACCATGGCAGCCTCGTCGGCATCGCGGTAATCGGCGGTGCCCTCATTCATCACGACCTTGCCGGGCAGGAATTTCAGGGTCGCGGGATTGGGTGTGGATTCGGTCTGGATGAACATGTTCGGTCTCCATGCCGGATGCATTGACCGGCCAGTTTAGAATTCTTCAAAACAAGATAAGCCTCGCAAGGCTCGCAATCAAGGGGAGATGGCGATCAACTCAACGCGTCGATCTCGTCATCGGTCAGCGCATCGGGGATCACCGTGACCGGAATCGGAAACGCAGCGCCCCGTCCTGCAATGGACGTGACCAGCGGCCCGGGGCCATCCTTGGCCGAGCCTGCGGCCAGCACCAGAATGGCAATATCCTGATCTTCCTCGATCACGGCATGGATTTCGTCGGTGGTCTTGCCCTGGCGGATCACCACTTCCGGATCAATGCCGATGATCTGGCGCATTTTCTCGCTGGCCTTGGCCAGTGTCGCCTCGGCTTCTTCCATGGCCTCGGCGCGCATGATTTCCTCGACGCCGAGCCAGTGCTGGAAGTCGCCAGGCTCGATGACATAGACCAGAACCAGGCCGCCGCCGGAATTGTAGGCGCGCATGCCTGCATAGCGCATGGCACGCTCGCATTCGGGCGTGTCGTCGATGACTGCGAGGAACTTGCGCCGGTGGCCAGCCTCGCGGGAACGTCTTCTTGATACCATGGGCGGGACAATGCCATCAGAGCGGGCCGTCCCGCAAGTGGGTTTTTGGGACCGCCCGGAAAGCCCGGCTACGCGGTGTCTTCACACCGTTTGGCCGGGCTGCCGGACAGGTTGCTGACGGTTTTAAAGGAAGCCGATAATCTCGCGAACGTCTTTCATGGTCTTCTCCGCGATCACGTTGGCGCGGGCGCTGCCGTCCTTGAGAATCCCGTCGATGTGCGTCGGATCATCCATCAGCCGCTTCATTTCACCGGTGATGGGCGCCAGCACACTGACGGCCAGTTCGACCAGGGCCGGCTTGAACACGGAGAACTGCTGGCCGGCATATTCCTCAAGTACATCCTTGCGGGTGCGGTCGCTGAGCGCCGCATAGATACCAAGCAGGTTCTGCGCCTCGGGACGGCCTTCGAGCTCCTCGAGCGTGTCCGGCAACGGGGCCGGATCGGTCTTGGCCTTGCGAATCTTCTTGGCGATGGTGTCGGCATCGTCGTCGAGATTGATGCGCGAGAGATCCGACGGATCGGATTTCGACATCTTCTTGGAGCCGTCACGCAGGCTCATGACCCGCGGCGCCGGGCCATCGATCAGCGGCTCGGTCATCGGGAAGAAGCCGGAGACCTTTTCCTCGCCGACCATCATGTCGACGCCAACGCCGGCGTCACGGATGCGGTCGGAGAAGTCGATGTTGAATTTCTGGGCGATGTCGCGGGTCAGTTCGAGATGCTGTTTCTGGTCATCGCCGACCGGCACATGGGTGGCGCGGTAGAGCAGGATGTCTGCGGCCATCAGGCTTGGATAGGCGAGCAGGCCGAGCGAGGCATTCTCGCGGTCCTTGCCGGCCTTGTCCTTGAACTGGGTCATGCGGTTCATCCAGCCGATGCGCGCAACACAGTTGAAGATCCAGGCAAGTTGAGCATGGCCGGGAACGGCGGACTGATTGAAGACGATGTGCTTGACCGGATCGATGCCCGAGGCAATGAAGGCGGCGGCGATGGAGCGGGTCTGGGCCTTGAGATCGTCGTGTACCAGCTGGGCGGTGATCGAGTGCATGTCGACCACGCAGAAGATGCAATCATGCTGCTCCTGCAGTGCCACAAACTTGCGGATGGCGCCGAGATAGTTGCCCAGGTGAAGATTGCCGGTAGGCTGAACGCCGGAGAAAACCAGCGGCTTGAAAGTGGCGGACATGATGTGCTCCCGCCGGGCTTGTGGAGGGCCCGGATACCTCGTTGAAATCGGGCGGGGTTATGCGGCTGCAGCGAGGACAGGTCAAGGGCCTTCAGCAGCGGCCCGTAACCTCAGGCCTTTTTGCGTCGCCTGAGCAGCCGGACGAATTCTCGCCTGTCAAGCGCGCCGGTGGCAAAGGCGAAACCGAAATAGACAACTGCGCCCGCCGAAATGGTGAGCAGCACCGACACGAGCCGGACAAGCAGCGAGGCATCCAGCAGGAGATGCGGGAAGGTTGCCTCGGCCCACCACAGCAGCGCGCCCATCAGCGCCGCCCCAACCACCACAAGCGCTATCCGTTTCAGGGTTATGGCCGCGGGACGATAGAGATTGCGGCTTACAAGCTGCTGTCCGAGATAGAGCGAGGAGACCCAGCCCGCCAGACTTGTGGCGACCGCCAGGCCCATGACACCAAGCCGTGGGAACAGGATGAGACTGCCGGAGATATTGATGAATACCGACAAGGCCGAAGCCCAGAGCGGCGTGCGCATGTCTTCACGGGCATAAAAGACCGGCGTGAAGATCTTCATCAGCACGAAGGCCGGCAGGCCAATGGAGAAGGCCGCCAGCACCTGCGAGGTCACAAGCGTGGTTTCGCGTGTGAAAGCGCCGCGCTCGAACACCAGCGCGATGATCGGCTCTGGCAGCAGCGCCAGGCCGAAGGCGGCAGGCACGGTGATCGCCATGCCGAATTCGAGGCTGCGGTTTTGCAGATGCTGGGCTTCTTTCACGTCACCTGCCCGCAAGGCGCGGGAGAGTTCGGGCAGCAGAACAACGCCGATGGCGATGCCGATCACGCCCAGCGGCAGCTGGTTGAGGCGGTCGGCATAGTTGATCACGGCGATGGCGCCGGCCTCGGCCGAGGCGATGATCTGGCCAACCAGCAGGTTGATCTGGGTGATGCCGCCGGTCACGGCCGCCGGCAAGGCCAGCCAGAGCAGGCGCTTGACCGCCGGCGTCAACCGCGGCCGAACGAAGCCGAGGCTGAAGCCCTCACGCCTGAGCGCCCAGACAAGAAGGCTGAGCTGAAGAAGCCCCGAAAGCGTGACCGACCAGCCCAGCACCTCGCCGATATCGGGAGCACTGAGGCTGAGATACCCGGAGACGATCAGGCCGGTGACCAGAACCACATTGAGAAGCACCGGGGCGAGGGCCGCCAGAAAATAGCGCCGCAGCGAATTGAGGATGCCGGCCAGCATCGCCACCAGGCTCATGGCCGCCAGATAGGGAAACATGATCCGCGCCAGAAGCACGGTGAGATCGAATTTCTCCGGATCGGCTGCAAATTTCGGCGCGATCACGGTGCCGACCAGGAAGGGCATGAAGATCATCGCCAGGGCGGAGATCACGAACAGCGAGAGAAGCAGAACCGCGAGCACCTGCTGGGCGAACTTCTGTGCAGCAAGCTGCCCGCCGCCCTCGATCTCCTTGGCGAACAGCGGCACGAATGCGGCGTTGAACGCGCCTTCCGCAAACAGCCGGCGGAACAGGTTGGGAAACCTGAAGGCAGCATAGAAGGCATCGGCCACCGGTCCGGCGCCGAGAAAGGCCGCGATCATGGCTTCGCGAACGAAACCGAGAACGCGGCTTGCCATGGTGGCGCCGCCGACGCTTGCGAATTTGCCAATCAGGCTCATGCCGGTGTCAGCCTTGTGATGCGGAGGTCTTGCCCCGCCGGGTTGAACCTTGCGGTGCGATCATGCCGGGAGGCATCCTGTCGCGCACTTCATCTTCTTCCTTGGCGAGCACCGCCTTGAGCCGGGCCACGATGTTGGTCTGGCGGTTCTCGTTGGTGATCTTCATACCGACCAGGTCACGAACGTAGAACGTATCGACGACCTTCTCGCCAAAAGTGGTGATGTGGGCCGAGGCAATATCAAGCGACAGGTCCGATAGCACCGAGGCGATCTCCGACAACAGGCCGGTGCGGTCGAGGCACTCGACCTCGATGACGGTGAACTTGTTGGACAGCGCGTTGGAAATCGTCACCTGCGGCTTGATGATAAAGGGCCGCTTCTTGCTCTTGCCGCGGGTCTTTCGGGCGATCACCTCGGGGATGTAGGCCCGGCCCGCCAGCACATCCTCAATCATCCGGCCAACGGAGGCGCCGCGCCTGAGCTCATCCTCGTCATCGGGCAGTTCGCGGTTGATCAGGATGGTGTCGAGCGCGCGGCCGTCGGAGGTGGTGAAGACCTGGGCGTCGGCGATGTTGGCGCCAGCGGCGGCACAGGCGCCGGTGACAATCGACAGAAGCCGCGGATGGTCCGGCGACAGCAGCGTGATTTCGGTGATGGCGTGGAAGGCGTGAGTGCGCACCATGGTGGCGAGCGGCTTCTTCGCCTTGTCGGCCTCGCGCACGAAATTGGCGTGGCGCACCTGTTCCTCGAGCGGAACGGCCAGGAGATAGGGTTCATAGTGAAGCTTGAGATAGGCCTTGCGGTCCTTCTGGCTCCAGTCGGACAGCGCCTCGCCGAGCTCTTCCCGCGCATGCGCTGCGCGCTCCTTGCGCGAGACTTCCGAGAAGCCGCCCGAAAGCATCAGCTCGGTCTCGTAATAGAGTGTACGCAGCAATTGCCCCTTCCAGCCGTTCCAGACGCCGGGACCGACAGCGCGGATATCGCAAACCGAAAGGATCACCAACATCTTCAGGCGTTCGAGCGTGCGCACCTTCTCGGCAAAATCCGAGATCGTCTTGCGGTCGTTGAGATCGCGGGTCTGGGCCACCATCGACATGGTCAGGTGCTCGGCAATCAGCCAGGCCACCAGTTCGGTCTGGTGGGCGGAGAGGCCCAACCGCGGACACAGCTTGCGCGCCACCTTGGCGCCGGCGGTGGAATGATCTTCCGGGCGGCCCTTGGCAATGTCGTGCAGGAACAGCGCTACATAGAGGACCTCGCGCTCCTCTATCCCGGGCATCAGCTTGGAGGCCAGCGGGTGCTCGCGCTCACCCTCGCCCTTGTCGATGTCCGACAGCACGCCGACGGTGCGGATCAGGTGCTCGTCGACGGTGTAGTGGTGATACATGTTGAACTGCATCATGGCGACGATCTTGCCGAATTCCGGAATGAAGCGGCCCAGCACACCGGCCTCGTTCATGCGCCTGAGCATGATGGCGGGTTGCCGCCGCGAAGTCAGGATCGACAGGAAAAGCCGGTTTGCCTCTTCGTTCTCGCGCAGCTCGGCATTGATCAGCCTGAGCGAGCGGGTGACCCGCTTGAGCGCGTCGGGGTGGAACTCCAGCCCGCGAATATCGGCGAGATGGAACATGCGGATGATGTTGACGGGATCGCGCTTGAAGGTATCGGCGTCAGCTATGTTGATCCGGCCCTTGTCCTCGATGAAATCCAGCGTGCCGGGGATCTTGCGCGGCCGGCTGGCGAAACGGCTGATGACGCCGGTGAGGCCCGGCGCCTGCTTGGCCTGCTGATCCTCGAGACCGGCGCAGAAGATGCGGGTCAGGTCACCGACATCCTTGGCGACAAGGAAATAGTGCTTCATGAAGCGCTCAACCGCGGAAAGGCCGGGGTGATCCTGGTAACCGAGACCTGAGGCGATGTCGCGCTGGATATCAAACGACAGCCGCTCTTCGGACTTGCCGGTGAGGAAATGCATGTGGCAGCGCACCGCCCAGAGAAAATCCTCCGCCTTGACGAACAGGTTGAACTCGCGCTTTGACAGCACGCCGAGACCGACAAGTTCCCTCGTGTCGCGGATGTGGTAGAAATACTTGGCGATCCAGAACAGCGTGTTGAGATCGCGCAAGCCGCCCTTGCCTTCCTTGACATTGGGCTCGACCAGGTAGCGGGTGTCTCCGGCCTTGCGGTGGCGTTCATCGCGCTCGGCCAGCTTGGCGGCGATGAATTCCGGGCCGGTGCCCTCGACCACCTCGTTTTCGAAGCGCGCACCAAGGTCCCTGAACAACTCCCTTTCGCCGCAGACGAAGCGGGCTTCGAGGATGGCTGTGCGGATGGTCATGTCGGAGCGGGACAGGCGGATGCATTCATCGACATTGCGGGTGGCGTGGCCGACCTTGAGGCCCATGTCCCAGAGGATGTACAAAATCCACTCGACGATCTGTTCGGTCCAGGGCGTGTTCTTGTAGGGCAGCACGAAGAGCAGATCGATGTCCGAGCCGGGCGCCAGCGTGCCGCGGCCATAGCCGCCAACGGCCGTAACCGTCATGCGTTCGGATTTCGAGGGGTTTTCGACCCGGTAGACATGGACGCTGGCATAGTCATAGAGCGCCGAGGTGATCTCATCCTGGAGATAGGAAATGCGCATGGCGCAGGCGGTGCCGCCGCCATCGTCAAACAACATCTTGCGGGCCACGTCGCGGCCTTCGGCATTGACCCGCTTGACCTCGGCCAGCACCGCCATGCGGGCTTCCTGCGTCGCTCCGCCATGCTTGGCGGCAATGGCATTGAGCGTCTTGCGCAGTTTTGCCGGATCGACAATCTGTTTGAGATCAAGGCTGTCTTCGGCGGCATCGAGCATGAATAGGATCCTGGGTCACAGTCTTTGTCGGGGCCCGGCGCACCAGGCCGCGGCTGCTATAGCCTGTTTCGCGGCGAAACGACAGTCGCAGCCGGCAAGCGATCTTCCGCTCCTGAACTGGAAACGCCCCGGTCAGGTGGCGATGCGTTCGATGAACCAGTTGGTCAGCCGGGTCCAGACCTCGTCCTTTTCCGCTGCGTCTTCAACCCCATGCTCAAGATTGGGGTTGTCATTGACCTCGATGACGAAGACGCCGTCATCGGTTTCCTTGAGGTCGACACCATAGAGGCCGTCGCCGACCGAACAGGCGGCGCGCAGGCCGGTGTCGAGCACCAGCGGCGGCACCTGCGCCAGCGAGAACGACTTGAAACCGCCTTCCAGCGGCTTGCCTCCAGTGTCGTGCTGGACGATCTGCCAGTGCTTCTTGGCCATCAGGTACTGAACGGCAAACAGCGGCTTGCCGCCAAGCACCCCGATGCGCCAGTCAAAGCTGGTGGGCATGAATTTCTGCGCGATCAGAACTTCCGAATCATGCAGCCAGGCGCTGGCCAGCGCCTTGAGTTCCGCCATCGAGGCAACTTTCTTGACGCCGCGGGAGAAGGACGAATCAGGCACCTTCAGCACCATTGGGAAGCCGAGCTGATCGGCGGCGCGCTGGAAATCTTCTGGCCCGATCAGCATCACCGTGTCCGGCACGGGAATGCCGTTCGAGGCCATCAGCTCGTCGAGATAGACCTTGTTGGTGCAGCGGATCATCGACACCGGGTCGTCAATCACCGGCATGCCTTCCTGCTGGGCGCGGCGGGCGAAGCGGTAGGTGTGATTGGAGATCGAGGTGGTTTCGCGAATGAACAGCGCATCGAAATTGGCCAGCCGCGGCAGGTCCTTGCGGGTGATCGGCTCGACGGAAACGCCCATGCGTGCGGCAATCCGCGACCAGTGCTTGAGGCTGTCGATCGAGGATGGCGGCAGGGCTTCATTGGCGTCGACCAAGGTGGCGAAGGAATAGCGTGCCGGCGCGCGCGACTTGGCGTCCTTCCACTGGCGTGCAGTGTAGCGCGCCATGGCCTGGAACAGCGCCTCGCGACCGGCTTCATCGAGCTTGCCGAAGGGCAGCAGGGCGACCTTGGAAATCGAGACCCAGTCTCCCTGCTTGAGCGTCAGTTCGAGAACCGGCGCGCGGAACCAGTCAAACAGCAGCCGGCCGAAGCGCTCGAGCCGCGGGTCTGAACAGGTTCCGAAAAACAACCGCAGCCGCGAGGGCAACGGCTCGCCCTCAGCCCCGCGCAGGCCCTTGTTGAGCGCATCTTCCAGTTCGGGGATGGCATTCTCGTAGAGCTTGCGCGCGGACAGGTCGATGATGGTCTCGACAGAGGGGATGACCCGCTGGCCGCGGGCGGCAGCCAGCAGCGAGGCGTAGTAGCCGCGGCTCTGATAGGTGTAGGAGCGCGACAGATTGATGATGTTGGGCCGGGCGCCGCGGAACATCTGAGGCCGGGCCAGGTAATCACGAGTCGCGAGCACCTTGTGCTTGGTCGCGGCATGATCGAAGCCCGCCAGCGCGGTCGACAGAATGATCCAGTCAGACATGGAGCAAGTTTCCCTTGATAAGGACTGCAGCGCGCAGGCCCGAGCGGCCAAAACGGGCGATCCGGTCAAACACAGCATAGGGCACGGGTATGTTGGCGGCGTCGGCCACAGTTTCACCAACCTCGTCCTCGACCCAGGGATCATGAACGAAAATATGGCGGCCGTCATCGCCATGGGCGAGTACCCAGTGCGGAACCTTCTTGCCCATCATCAGGTAGCCGCTAACCAGAATGATGGCGACGTGACCCTCGGCCAGCCGGGTGCGGAGCCAGTCGAGGGTGAAGGCTTCGTAATGCACCGCGGTGCCTTCAGCCGCGACACGGTTGCGAAAATCGGTCTGGGCCAGTTCCATCACCCGGCGCTTTTCCGGGTCGCGCACGGTTTCGAGAAACAGCATCTCCTCGGTGGAGCACCAGACCTCGGGCTCGAGCCCATGCTCGCGCGCCACCATAGCGAGACCAAAGGGTTCGCAGCCGCCGGGACCCGAGAGCATGAACACGGTGGTGGCCTCGCGCCAGAGCCGGATTTCCCACAGCGGATCGAGAAAATTGGGCGAGCGGAACCGGGCCAGCGCCATCAGCAGGCAGGCCGAGCCACAGGTGAAATCCGCGGTCTGCTCATAAAACGGGGTCATCACATCCGGGGCTTCGGGGCCGCGCAGCAGCTTTTCGAACCGGAGCGCTGCCATGCCATCGGCATAATACTCGGCGACCCGGCCGATGTTGCGGTATCCGGTGGTCTTGTAGAGGTTGATCGCCGACGCATTGTCCTCGCGCACTTCCAGCCGCAGCAGGATGCGGTCATGATCCATCGCCGCCTTTTCGGCCGCTGCCAGCAAGGCCCTGCCGTAGCCCTTGCCGGCCTCGCCCCTGGCCACGGCCAGCGAATAGAGCCGGGCCAGCGCGGCACCGGCGCGAAACAGAATCATGGCGTAGCCGCGGATCTCTCCATCGGCCTCGATGACAAGCGTTTCCGCGGTTGGACGGTCAATCAGCGTGCGGAAGGAGCGGCGGGAAATCCGGTCGCCCGGAAACACGGCCGTCTCGATCGCATCCAGCGCATCAATGTCGGAAATGGTGGCAGGGCGTATCCGCGGGGCGGACATGGTAGGTCCCGAAAAACGAATGATCACAGCCATTGGCGGCCTGCCCCTGAGGCGCTCGAATCATGGCTGATTTGTGTCGAAAAGTCACCGGGAATCAGCATTGTTCAGTGAGCCATCTTCACGCCTGCAAAAGCCGCCCGGAGTTGACCCCGATGCGCACAGTCCCCACATGCAGATTTGCCGCCGGGCGTGCCGGTTGCGCGCGCCATCGCCGCCCCTGCCGTCCGGCTGATATCGAAGAGGAACGCCGTCCATGATCATCGAAGCCGCAAGATTGAGCGGACAAAACCTGTTCTCACCGGCGTCACGCTCGGTTCTGTTCAAGTCGCTCGGGCTGACGGTGCTGCTGCTGGCAGGCCTCTGGTTCGGTCTGGGAGAAGCGTTCTCCGCCTTCGCCATGCCCTGGCTTGAAAACCTGCTGCCGGGCCTGCCGGACTGGGCCGGATGGGCAGGCACGGTGGCTGCGATCATCGCCGGCATCGGCCTGGCGCTGGTGCTGGCGCTGTTCGTGGCACCGGTGACGGCTGCGATGGCCGGACTGTTTCTCGATGACATCGCCGAGGTGATCGAGACCCGCGATTACCCCGACGAGACGCCAGGCCGCGCGATGCCGTTGATGCAGTCGATCCGGCAATCGCTCGGCTTTTTGCTGGTGGTGGGGCTCGGCAACCTGTTCGCGCTGATTCTGCTGCTGGTGCCCGGCATCAACATCGCGGCGTTCTTTCTGGTCAACGGCTACCTGCTGGGGCGCGAATATTTCGAGTTCGCTGCGATGCGTTTCATGAGCCCGGCGGATGCCAAGCGGCTGAGATCACGCCACTCGACGACGGTCTTCTTCGCCGGCCTGATCATCGCCGCCTTCCTGTCGGTGCCGCTGCTCAACCTGCTGACGCCGATGTTCGCTGCCGGCATGATGGTGCATCTGCACAAGATGATTGCGATGAAGGCTGTTGTGCGTTCTCACTCACAAGGCGCAGGTGTGGGTAATGGTTAGATTCGCGCAGCAGTTTCTCCGGCTGGCGACAGAGGCGAAGCTGATCCGAGATCGAAGGGCTAATAAAAAGGGCGCGGTTTCATCCCCGCGCCCTTTCTATTGCGTTGAGTGTCGGAACCGCGCCTAACCAGGCGCGGCTTGGCGATTGAGCAGCAACTGCCTTGCTGCAATCGGCACGACGAGCAGCAGGCCTATCGCCGTTGCGATCATATCGGGCGCCACCAGCAGGATGGCGGCCAGCACCAGCGCCGTGCGTTCCCACCAGCGAAGCGGTGCGAACAGCCAGTTGGACACAGCCGCGGCCAGCGCCCAGATGCCGAGCACCGTGCCGCCGAATGCAAGGAAGAACGCGGTCCAGGTGAAGTTGTCGGTGACCAGCAGCAGGGCCGGCTGGAAGGCAAAGACGAAGGGCACCAGCGCCTTGCCCATGGAGAGCCGGAATGCCGTGTTGCCCGCTTTGAAGGCATTGGCATTGGCAATGCCGGCGCCGGCATAGGCCGCCATGGCAACCGGCGGCGTCACATCGGCCAGCACTCCGTAATAGAAGACGAAGAAGTGCGCGACCAGCGGCTCGACCCCCAGCAGACCCAGGATCGGGGCGGCAACGGCGACCATGATGATGTAGTTCGCGGTCGTCGGGATGCCGCAACCCATCAGGATGCAGACAATTGCCGTCAGGATCAGGGTGAAGAGCAGCGTCAGCGTCGGAATGGCCATCAGCTCGAAGGGCAGGAACGCCAGCAGGCTGTGGATCGATCCGGCCCAGTCCTGGGCAATGCCGGTGACCATGTAGGCGATCTTGAAGCCGACGCCGGTCAGCGTCACCACACCGATGACGACGCCCACGAGGGCTGCGGCCGCGGTGACGGAGAGCGACTGCTTGGCGCCAAGGATGAAGCCTTCCCAGACGCCATGCAAAGTGCCGCGCAGGCCATCAATGATGCCGCCGGCCCGGACCTGCTGGATGACCATTACGCCGATACAGGCCGTGATCGACCAGAAGGCGGCGGAGAACGGCGTGCGCCCGGACAACAGGATGGCAACCAGAACGATGAGCGGAACCACCGACAGCCAGCCTTCCTTCAACACCTTGAAGGCATTGGGCAGTTCGGCGGCAGACAGGCCGCGAAGGCCAAGCCGCCGGGCTTCCAGATGCACCTGCACCAGAACACCGAAGAAATGCATGAAGGCGGGAACCAGGGCCGCGGTGAGAATGGTGGTCAGCGGCAGGCCCAGATACTCGATCATCAAGAACGCGACCGCCCCCATGACCGGGGGCGTGATCTGCCCGCCGGTCGAGGCCGCGGCTTCAACGGCTGCGGCAAAGTGGCGGGGATAGCCGATGCGGATCATGGCGGGGATCGTCAGCGCGCCCGTGGTCACGGTGTTGGCGATCGAGGATCCCGAAATCGAGCCCAGCAGGGCTGAGGAGAGAACCGAGACCTTGGCCGGACCGCCGGCATAGCGGCCGGCCATGGCGGATGCCACGTCGATGAACAGCTGGCCAAGCCCGATGCGGGTTGCCATGACGCCGAACAGCACGAAGTGGAAAACATAGGTGGCAATGACGCCGAGCGCGGTGCCGTAGATGCCCTGGGACGTCAGGTAAAGGTGGTTGACGATGTTGGCCCAGCTGGCGCCGGGATGCACGAAGATGCCGGGCATCACCTTGCCGAAATAGGCATAGGCGATGAACAGAAGCGCGATCACAGGCAGCGGCCAGCCCATGGAGCGGCGCACGGCTTCCAGCAACACGACGATCAGCACCGTTCCCATGATCACGTCGATGGGCAGCGGATTGCCGACACGGAAGGCAAGGTCGCTGTAGATCCACGGGACATAGAGAGCCGCGACGAGGCCGGCGATGCCGAGCACCCAGTCAATCAGCGGCAGACCGAAAGGCCTCAGCGCCCCCGGCTGATACTCCTTCTTGCCGAAGGCCGAAAAGCTCAGGAAGACGACCAGCAGCGTGACGCCGAGATGCATGCCGCGATGCACCGTTGCCTGGGGGATGCCGAAGCCCGCAGTGTAGTAATGGTAGCATGACAGCAGGAACAGCACCGCTGCGGTGATGAGGGTCAGGGGCCAGACAAGGACGCGGAAGCGAAGCTCCGGATCGTAGGTTTCCTCGATCGCCTGCAGTTCATCCGCTGTCAGATGACGCACATCTTCGGTTGTTTCCGGCTTTTGTTTGTCCACGCTCATGGTCCCCACCAGGATTTGAAAGCTTGAGATACCGAGGGCCGCGCATCAGCTGCGCGGCCCTCAAGAGATCGCATATTATCGTAAAGGCAACCAGTCCCGGCTTACTTCAGAAGCCCGGCTTCCTTGTAGAACTTTTCAGCGCCCGGATGCAGCGGAATGCCGACGCCGTCAAGCGCGGTTTCCGCTGTGATGGCCTTGCCCTTGGCATGACCGGCATCGAGCTGCTTGCGGGTGTTGTCGTTCCACAGAGCCTTGGTGATGCCGTAGATCAGGTCTTCGGGCTGATCGGCGCTGGTGACCCACTGCGCGCCAACGGCCAGGGTCTTCACATCGTCCGCGTTGCCTTCATAGGTGCCGCCCGGCACGGTGTCGGAGGCGAAGAAGGTGTATTTTTCGCAGATCGACGGTGCCTCGTCGCAGGAGATCGGAACCAGCTTGACGTCGTGCTGGCTGGCAAGCTCGGCAATGGCGCCGGCCGGATAGCCGCCGACGAAGAAGAACGCGTCCATGGCATCATCACGCATGCGGTCTGCTGCCTGGTCGGGCTTGAGGTATTCCGGCGTGATGTCCGATTCGGACAGGCCGTAGCCTTCCAGGATCACGCGGGCGTCGACCAGGGTGCCGGAGCCCGGCTCGTCAAGCGAAACGCGCTTGCCCTTGAGGTCGGCAACGCTGTTGATGCCGGAACCGGCGCTCGCCACGAGGTGGATGCTCTCGGGATAGAGGTTGGCGATGGCGCGCAGCTTTTCAACAGCAGGCTTGCCGTCCCAGATTCCAGTACCGGTATAGGCCCAGGTTGCAACATCGGACTGGGCGAAACCCGATTCCAGCGTGCCGCCGGCGATGGCGTTGATGTTGGCGACCGAACCATTGGCCGACAGCGCCGAGGCAACGAGACCGGGGACGCCGCAGGAACCACCCTCTTCGCAGGGGCGCGAACCGGGAGGGTTGGAGATCGCATTGGCGAGCAATCCGCCGATCGGATAGTAGGTTCCGGCGGTGCCGCCGGTGCCGATGCGGAAGAAGGACATGTCCTGAGCCACGGCGCTGGTTGCCAGGCCGAGCGCCAGCACTGTGCCAGCGATAAATTTGTAATGTCTCATGGTAACTCCCTATTGGCTTTTGTAATTTCTCGACAGCTTATGTGCGTTCACACAGGCGTGCAAGAGACCTGTGCTGAACGGTAATCGTGTGCAGGTCAAGTTCGAAATTTCATGCTTTTTCGCGACAGGGACCACAGCCAGCAAGTTCGAATCCAAAGCCGAGAATGCGAGCCTGGCCGCAGGGGGATTTGCTGTTTCATGGTTTGATTGACGCATCGGAACAGATGGTTATCGAGAGGCTTTTTGCGTGATCGCCTCGATCGCCGCAGGATGCGTCATCGCAAGTCTACCCGCCGCGGAGTGCCGATACAATGAATCCGTAATTGACAGCTACCCCCGGGCCAAGACGCGATCACCCGCCTTGTTGCCCACACAAGATCAGTCGGCCAATCCCCCCACCGGGATGATTTCGGGAGATGTTGCGGTCATGGGGCCGCCGGTCCAGTCGCCCATCCAGCGGTGCGGTTTCAGGCCGGCGGATGCGATGACTTCGGCGATCTGCGGCTGGCCGGCGAACAGGATGCGCGAGGTGGCCTGCCATGTCTGGCCGGTTTTCTGGTCGCAGTAGACGGTGTCATAGGCGGCGATTGCGGTGTCATGATCGAAGCGGACGTCATTCCAGGTCTCGAATTCGCCAAGACCGGGAACATCAAGCATCCGGCGCGACTGGTCGGGCGTCCATTGCCGCCATTCCTCCACCGCCGGATTGCGGCTGTCGAAAATGAACGTGCCGCCGGGCGCCAGGTGGGCTGCGATGGTGGCGCAGAGCGCCAGCTGGTCGTCCCTGGTGAGAAGACACTGGAAGGCATGGCCGGTCATGACGATAAGATCGAATGTCTCGTCCAGCCGGACGTTTCTGGCATCGGCCTCGACCCAGCGCACACCCTCCGCGCCTTGCCGCCGGCGGGCATGATCAAGCATCGCCGCCGCCGGTTCGACACCGGTCACACGGCGGCCATCGGCGAGCCTCGTCGCCAGTTCGCCGGTGCCGCAGCCGAGATCCAGAACGGACCCGGCGTGCCTGGCCATTGCAAGGCAATAGTCCTTGTCCGTGTCCCAGGGGTTCTCGGCATCGTAGAAGCGGGTGAAATCCGGATTGTTGAACAAGGGTTCGGCCATGGTTTCCCTCAGACGATCTGTGCCGGCAGTTCGACCAGCGGGGCGGGCACGTCGGTGGTCTTTTCCGGTGACTTGCAGATGTCGGCGATGACGCAGCGTTCGCATTCGGGCTTGCGCGCCTTGCAGCAATAGCGGCCGTGCAGGATCAGCCAGTGGTGGGCGTGGAAGAGATAGTCTTCCGGGATGATCTTCAGGAAAGCCTGCTCGACCTCGTCGGGCGTCTTGCCGGGCGCGATCTTCAGGCGGTTGCCGATGCGGAAAACGTGGGTGTCGACGGCGAGCGTCGGCACGCCGAAGGCCATCGACATCACCACATTGGCGGTCTTGCGGCCGACGCCGGGCAGCGTGACCAGTTCCGCCTCGGTGCGGGGGACTTCGCCGCCATAGTCATCGACCAGTTTTTGCGAGAGCGCGATCACGTTCCTGGCCTTGTTGCGGTAAAGGCCGATGGTCTTGATGTAGTCGCGGACCTTGTCCTCGCCGAGCGCCAGCATCTTTTCCGGCGTGTCGGCCACGGCAAACAGCGCGCGGGTCGCCTTGTTGACGCCGGCGTCGGTGGCCTGCGCCGACAGCGCCACCGCAACCACCAGCGTGAACGGGTTGACGTGCTCGAGTTCCCCCTTGGGTTCGGGCCGCTGGACCGAAAAGCGGCGGAAGATCTCGCGGATTTCCTCCGGGGTGTAGGGGATCTTGCGGCGGCGGGTGACCGGTTTTTTCCGGGCCGCGGGCTTGGTCCGCGCCGGCTTCTTGGCTGCTGCACTTGACGCAAGCGACATTTTGGCAGGTTTCGGGCTCTTGGGCTTTTCCATTCCTCCCCTATAATCGTGCAGGCGGGGATATGGCAAACACCTGCTGGAGGCGAGAGCAAGAATGAACGACGAACCGTTGTTTGAAGCTGTCCTGAGCCCCTACCGTTCGCTGGGGCGGATCGGCTTCGTGGTGCTGATGGGCGCCACCACCCTGATAACCGTCATCCACATGGCGATCTTCGCCGGGGTCGGCGCCTGGCCGGTATTTGCGTTTTTCGGGCTGGATCTGGCGCTGCTGTTCGGCGCTTTCTGGCTCAGCTATCGCTCCGCACGAGCGCGCGAGTTCATCCGCATGTCACGCACGGATCTCTCCATTCGCAAGGTTGCACCTTCCGGACGGGCCGAAGATCACCAGTTCAACCCGTTCTGGACCCGGTTCAACATCGCCCGGCACGAAGAAATCGGCATCACCGGCATGCGGGTTTCAAGCCGTGGCCAGCAGACCGAGGTCGGCTCGTTCCTCAATCCCGAAGACAAGGAAAGCTTTGCCACCGCGTTTCAGCGGGCACTGGCGACTGTCAAACGCTGAAGCGTTTTCTCTGGTGGCGTGTTTCGGGTGGCGGCGCTTTGCTGCACGTGATTGAGTGCGGTCATGACACGACGCGCAGCGGCTGAGCGGGCAGATTGCCCGGGGCCGCAGGGAGCCAGACCATGAATGTAACCGCCCAGCTTGACCGCGACATCACGCCGGATGGCGATGATTACGATCTCGTCCGCAAGACCATCGAGCGGATTTCGCTCGATTTCCGGGCGCAGCCGTCGCTGGAAGAAATCGCATCCGATATCGGCGTGGCGCCGGGACGCTTGCAAAAGACCTTCAGCCGCTGGGCCGGGCTGACCCCGAAAGCATTTCTGCAAGCGGTGACGCTGGATCATGCGCGCCGGCTGCTCGGTCATGAAGGCCTGCCGCTGCTCGACGCCAGCTACGAGCTCGGGCTTTCGGGGCCGGGACGATTGCATGATCTGTTCGTCACCCACGAGGCGATGAGCCCGGGCGATTTCAAGAGCGGCGGTGCGGGGCTCGAGATCCGCTACGGCTACCACCCCTCGCCTTTCGGGATTGCGCTGGTGATGGCAACCGAGCGCGGACTTTGCGGGCTGGCCTTTGCCGATCCCGGCGAGGAGGCCGCAGCGCTTGAGGACATGGGGCGCCGCTGGCCCGGTGCCGTGCTGAGGGCCGATCAGGAAGCGACTGCAGGCTATGTGGAGCGGGTGTTCTCGCCCGCGCAATGGCGCGCCGACCAGCCTCTTCGCATCGTCATGATCGGCACCGACTTTCAGGTCCGGGTCTGGGAGGCGCTTTTGCGCATTCCGCTGGGATCCGCGAAAACCTATTCCGATGTCGCCACAGAGATCGGCAAACCCTCCGCCTCTCGCGCCGTGGGTGCTGCCGTCGGGCGCAATCCAATCTCGTTTGTGGTGCCGTGCCACCGGGCGCTGGGCAAATCCGGCGCACTGACCGGCTATCACTGGGGCATCACCCGCAAGCGGGCGATGCTTGGCTGGGAGACAGGCTGCGTTCAATCGGGTGGGGCTTAGACTCGCGAGAAGGGCTGGTACCCCCTCTGTCACTTCGTGACATCTCCCCCGCAAGGGGGGAGATCAGGTGCTAGATATTTTGCTCTTCGGCTCAGTGTGCCTTGGACATGTCACCCAGCACCTCTTTCGAGGCGACGGTGGAATCGGCGTTGAGCTTGTAGACCATGGGCACGCCGGTGGCGAGGTTAAGCTTGACGATCTCCTCGCGCGACATGCCGTCAAGGATCATCACCAGCGAGCGCAGGGAATTCCCATGGGCTGCGACCAGAACAGTTTCGCCGCGCAGCACGCGGGGCAGGATTTCGGTCATGTAATAGGGCCAGACGCGGGCGCCAGTGTCCTTCAGGCTTTCACCGCCCGGAGGCGGCACATCGTAGGAGCGGCGCCAGATGTGGACCTGCTCCTCGCCCCATTTCTCGCGCGCGTCGTCCTTGTTGAGGCCCGCCAGATCGCCATAGTCACGCTCGTTGAGCGCCTCGTCGCGGATCACCTCGAGGTCGGTCTGGCCGATGCCCTGCATGATCAGGTCGAGCGTGTGCTGGGCGCGAACCAGATTGGAGGTGAAGGCGATGTCGAACTTGAGGCCGGTTTCCTTAAGGGCATCGGCGCCGGTCTTGGCTTCCTCGACGCCGAGCTCTGTGAGATCAGGATCCTTCCAACCCGTAAACAGGTTTTTCAAGTTCCATTCGCTTTGGCCGTGGCGGACAAGGACGAGCGTTCCGGACATGATGAGATCCCTTTTTCAAGCAGGTTAAAGTCAGGCGGTTTGGATTACTGGTCTGCGAGACCAAGCACATCGAGCATGGAATAGTAACCCGGTTTCTGAGCCCGCGCCCAGAGGGCGGCGCGGACAGCGCCGCGGGCGAAGATCGAGCGGTCGGTGGCGCGGTGGGTCAGCTCCACGGTCTCGCCCTCGCCTGCCAGCAGGACCGAATGCTCTCCAATGACCGAGCCGCCGCGCAGCGTGGCAAAGCCGATGCTGCCGGCTTCCCGCGGTCCGGTGTGGCCGTCGCGGACCCGCACGGAATGTTCGGCAAGCGCAATTTCGCGGCCTTCAGCGGCGGCTTCGCCGAGCAGCAGGGCAGTGCCAGAAGGCGCGTCGACCTTGTGGCGGTGGTGCATTTCCAGCACCTCGATGTCCCAGTCGCTCGCATCGAGCGCCTTTGCGGCTTGGCGCACCAGCACCGAGAGCAGATTGACGCCGAGGCTCATATTGCCGGACTTGACGATCCGAGCATGGCGCGAGGCGGCATGCAGCCGGGCCTCGTGGCTTTCATCCATGCCGGTGGTGCCGATGATGTGGACGATACGGGCCTGGGCGGCGAGATCGGCAAATTCCAGCGTGGCTGCGGGTGCGGTAAAATCGAGCACGCCTTCGGCCTGGGCGAAAACCGGCAGCGCGTCATCGGTGACGATGACACCGTTGCTGCCAAGTCCTGCCAGTTCGCCGGCGTCCTTGCCGAGCGCGTCCGACTCGGGCCGCTCGATGGCGCCGGCCAGATGAACGCCGTCGATTTCGGAGATGGTCCGGATCAGGGCCTGGCCCATGCGGCCGGCTGCGCCGACAACGATCAGGCCCATGCTTCCGGTTGGTGTGGTCATGGCTTGGTTCCTTTCGTCTCGGCTGCTGTCTCTTGTTCGGCGGCCAATCCGGTTTCTGCCGGGGCCGGGTCGCTGCTCGCCTCGCTGTAAGCCTGGAGCCGCGCGTAGAGCCCGTCCCGGTTGGCGCTGAGATCGGCATGGCTTCCGACCTCCACCACCCGGCCCGCCTGCATGACGACAATACGGTCAGCGCGGGCGATGGTCGACAGCCGGTGGGCAATCACCAGCACGGTGCGGTTCTGCATGGCGCTTTCAAGCGCCTTCTGCACGGCGGCTTCGGATTCATTGTCGAGCGCGGAAGTGGCCTCGTCGAGAAGCAGGATCGGCGCGTTGCGCACCAGCGCCCGGGCGATCGAGATGCGCTGGCGCTGACCGCCGGAAAGATTGACACCGTTTTCGCCGAGCATGGTGTCATAGCCCTGCGGCTGGGCCAGAATGAACTCGTGCGCATTGGCAAGTCTCGCCGCGTCCTCGATCTCCGCGTCGGTGGCCTCGGGCCGGGCGTAACGCAGATTTTCGCGGATCGAGCCCTCGAACAGCCAGGGCTGCTGCGAGACATAGGCGATCTGTTGACGCAGGGAATTCTTGGTCACGGTCGCGATGTCGGTGCCATCGATCAGCACCTCTCCGGTGGCCGGATCATGAAACCGCGGCACCAGCGAAATCAGTGTCGACTTGCCGGCGCCGGAGGGGCCGACAATGGCGGTGGTCTTGCCGGCTTCTGCGGTGAAACTCACGCCATCAAGAACGATTTCGTTCTGGCCGTAGCCGAAGCCGATATTGCGGAACTCGATCTCGCCTTCATTCACATTGAGCGCTATAGCCCCGGGGCGGTCACCCTGCGTTGGCTCCTCGTCGAGGATCTCGTAGATCATGCGGGCATTGACGACCGCGCGCTCGAGATTGATCTGCAGCCGAGCCAGGCGGCGGGCCGGATCATAGGCAAGCAACAATGCGGTGATGAAGGAGAAGAAGGCGCCAGGCAGAACATCGCCATAGATCGAACGGAAAGCTGCGTAGGCAATGACCCCGGAAATGGCGAAACCGGCGACGGTTTCGGTCAATGGCGAGGTACGCTCGGTCAGCCGGGCAATGCGGTTGGACCGGTCTTCGGCCGCCTTGATCAGGCCCGCCGTGCGGCTGCTGATCTGCTCTTCCATCGTAAACGCCTTGACGATGGTGATGCCCTGCACGGTTTCCTGCATGGCCGACAGCACGCGGCTGTTGAGATCGATCGATTCGCGGGTGGCGCTTCTCAGCCGCTTGGAAATGTAGCGCAGGGCAATGAGCACCGGCGGCGAGACCACGAACACGATCAGGCTCAAGACCGGATCCTTGGTCACCATGACCACGATCAGGGCGATCAGCGTCAGCAGGTCGCGGGCGAACGAGGTGATGGTCAGGTTCATGACATCACGGATGCCGGCGACATTCTGCGAGATCTGCGCCGCGATCTGGGCCGAGCGGGTGTCGCCGAAGAAGCTGACGCCGAGGCTCATCAGGTGATCGATCAGGCGTTGCTGGTAGCGCGCGACGAGATTGTTGCCGACCTGCGCCAGCGCCACCGCCTGACCATAGGAGGCGGCCCCGCGGATGATGAAGGCAGCCAGGACCGAGCCGCAGATCAGCCAGATCACATCGGCGTTCTTCTTGGCGAAAGCCTCATTGATGACGGCTTCCATGATCCAGGCCATGAAGGCCGTGGAGGCGGCAACCAGCACCAGACAGAAGGCAGCGAAGATGTATGTCTTGACGTAGTCGCGGCCATTCTCACGGATGATCCGGCGGATCACCATCGTCAGCGATTCCACATCCTGCTTGATGTTCCTGCCGCGCTTCACGTCTCATCTTCCTGTCAGGCGTTCAATGCGAACACCGTCTCACAATCAGCCGGGAGTGTCCCCGCGCTGTTCATGGCGGCTCTATAGCGGGTTGTATCGAGTTTGCCTATGCTTTCCAGCGCCTGCCTTCGGTCGCGACACCGAAACGGACCGGAGTGCGGGCATAGGCCGCAAGGCCGGACAGCGCCGCCAGCGGATGGGTGATGACGAAAGTCGGAATGTTTTTCAGGATCTCCGAATGCGGCGCCTTGTCCTCGAAGGCTTCGCGGAAGCGCGGCTGGTTGAGCGCCGGCAGGATCCTTTGCACAATACCGCCGGCCAGGAACACGCCGCCACGGGCCATGAAGATCAGCGCCAGGTCACCGGCAACGCGGCCGAGATAGGTGACAAACAGCTCGATTGTCTCGACCGCTGCAGGGTCGGAGCCATCGGCCCAGCGCGACGTGACTTCCGCAGGCGTGGAGGCAGCGGGCGTGACGCCATTGGCCTTGCAGACGGCGCGGTAGATATTCATCATGCCGCGACCGCACAGCAATTGTTCCGCGGACACCCGGCCCTCGATGGTTTCATAAAGTGGAAACAGCTCGTAATCGCGCTTGCTGCGCGGGCCCATGTCGACGTGGCCGCCTTCACCGGGAACCGGGAACCAGGTGTGACGCGCATGCACGAGGCCGGAGACGCCGAGGCCGGTGCCGGGGCCGACCACCACGCGCGAGGTGGAGGGGCGGATCTCACCACCGCCGACCTTTTCCAGAAATTCCTGTCCGAGCGAAGCCGCAGCCAGTCCCTGGGCCTCGAAATCATTGATCACCACCACATTCTCGAAGCCGAGATCGCGGATCATGATTTTCGGCTGGATCACCCAGTCGCAATTGGTCAGATCGATCTCATCGCCCTTGATCGGCCCTGCCACAGCAAGAATGGCCGACCGCGGCTGCAGCGAGGTCTTGTCGAGCACGCCGGTCTGGATCGCCTCATCGATGGTGGCAAAATCGGCCGTGGCCAGGATCGGAAATTCCTTCGGCTCGGCGTTGGCATCGGACAGGATGGCAAAGCGGGCATTGGTGCCGCCGATATCGCCGATCAGGATCGGAAATGCGATGGTGTGGTCGATTTCATAGGATGTGGGCATGCTCTGGTTCCCGTCGGCCGGATAGGGTTGCGGTACGGCCCAAGGCAGCACCGGATCGATGTGACTGACTATCCAAGCGCCTTGAGCAAGGTGTCAGCCGTGGCACGGTTAAGCGCCATCGGAATATCATAGACGATGGCAAGCCGCATCAGCGCCTTGACGTCGACATCATGCGGCATCGCCGTCAGCGGATCGACAAAAAAGATCACCAGGCCGACATCGCCGGTGGCGATCAGCGCGCCGATCTGCTGGTCACCGCCCAGCGGGCCGCTCTTGAGCCGCTTGATCTCGAGTTCCGGGCAGGCCTCGGCAATCCGGCTGCCGGTGGTGCCCGTCGCCACGATCGGAAACCGGGACAGCGCCTTCTGGTGCGATCTGGCGAAGTCGGCCAGATCATCCTTCTTCTGATCATGCGCGATCAGGGCAACGGCTTTTTGAACACTCATGGCGGCCCATCATCCAGAAAACCCCAGCCCGAAGACCGGATTCTCCATTTCAATCGATTTGATGCGCTTTCTATAGCCCGTCCGCCGAGCAAACAAAAGCCGTTGCCTTTGCGAATTTTTGATGACGCTTTGCCGGGGCGGTTTATCTGGCAGGCCGCGGCACCGGCAAGGGGATACGCCCGGGCAAGGGCAGCGCACCAAAAGCCGAAGCGCTGGCGGCATTGGCGTTGGCCCGGGCGATGCGGGCAATCGGGTCGGCGCCCAGGGTCACTTCGGCCTCGGATCCCGGCCCCGGCGCCATTGCGACCAGCGAACAGGCCGAAGGAAGATCGGAGAGCTGGATCTCGCGCTTCTTGGGCTTCGGCTTGGTGTCCTTTTTGGGCTTGGCCGGGGCCCAGGGCTCATCGGTGAACCACCAGGCGAGAGACTTGTCGCATCCCGGACCCTTCGGCGGCGGGTTCTGGGACCTGCAGCCGCTGGCGCCGGGCGGGCACTTGATGCGGATGTGGAAATGGTAGTGATGCCCGTAATAGGGCCTGATCTTGCTCATGGCTGTGCGATCGCCGGACCAGCTGTCGCAGAGCTTCTTCTTGATGCCGGGATGAACGAAAATGCGTTCGACTTCGGGGTAGCTGGCGGCCCGCATCAACAGCCGGGCATGCGCCTGGGTCCAGACCCGGTCATCGACAAACAGCGTGTTCTTCTTCAGCATCGATGTGGCGGAAAGGTTTTCGCGCTCAGTGGCCGAAAGGGTGCGGCCCGGCATCGGCGTCAGCCAGACATCGGCATCGAGACCGACCTGGTGCGATGCGTGTCCCGACAGCATGGGGCCGCCGCGCGGCTGCGCGATATCGCCGACCAGCAGCCCGGGCCAGCCGTCATGCGCCGCCGCCTCGCGGGAAAGCCTTTCCACCAGCGCGATCAGATCGGGATGCCCCCAGCGGCGGTTGCGCGACAGCCGCATCGCCTGCCAGGTCGGCCCATCGGTGGGAATGGCGATACCGCCGGCAAGACAGCCCTTGGAGTAGAACCCGATGGCGCGGGCCGGCAGAACTGCGGGCAGTTTCGCCGCGCCAAAGATCTGCTTGGCAGGCTGATCGGCCGCAGCCGGAAACACACCGCCGGCAATGACGAAGACCGTAATCAACACAGCCTGGATGGCTTGACGTGTCGCAACAACAAGGCGGTTAACGGGGTTCATGGGCTCGGTCTCCACGCTCACAGGCAAAGCAGGCAGGCAAATCACCTGTGCCCATGCTAGAGCATCCTGCGCCCGGGCGGAATCGCCTGCATCAGGGAAGATATCTGGGTAGCTTTACAGCTTCGCTTTCACGTCGCCGCCCCCATCGGGTTCCTGGCCTACCCCTCAGGGCATGACCCTATAGAGCTGCAGCGGCAGGTCTTGCGTGCCGGTGACCGGTTCAAGCCAAGCCGGCAAATGCCCCTGGCCCAGCTGTGCATACAGCCCATCGGGGGCGACCCGGCTGATGCTTTTGGCCTGCGGATCGGATTTGCAGAAGGCCACGATCGTGACCCCGGCGCCGCGCAGGAACTTGATCGCATCCTTCGGTGGCGCCATTGCCGCATGCAGCTCGGTGAGCATACCGCCCTGATTGCGATGATAGGGGGCCGCCAGCACGCGATGCTCGCTGAAACGCAGAATCTGGGCACCCATGTTTGAAGGCGAAGCCACCACCCCGGCCGGTTCGCCAGCCAGGGCGCGCATGGATTCTGGACCGGCGCACGTGTTTGCTTCCTGCATGGGAAGGCTGCCGATCTCCTCGCCGGACACCTTGTTGACAGCCATTGAGACCAGAGCGCCCGACAAGGCCCAGATGAAGGGAACGGCGGCGAGTGCGGAACCGGCGAAGATCAGCCCCTTGCGCAGGTTCTTCTGGTCGGCATTGGCACGGGCGCGCGCTTCAGCGACAAGGGCTGCCATCGGGATGGCCGAGAGCAGATTGGAGAACACCGCGCCGCGCACCTGTACCATCGCGATGACCCAGGAGACGGCCAGAAGCGCCAGCAACACACCGTAAGCCTGGACTTGGCGACCTTGAACGATGCGGCGAACACACAGGATCATTGCCAGCACCGGCACCAGGTAGAAGCCTGGAAGGGTCCACGGTTCCGTGCTCGCTTGCGCCGCAATCGACTGCGCTTCAGTCACGCTGCTGAGCCACATGCTGACCAGCAGCGGGTCCAGTGTGGCAAGCGGATTGCCAAGGCATTGCGGCGCAATCAGCAGCGCGGCGCCAAGGGTGGCGGCGCCGGCCAGACCCAGGGCTGCCAGACGGGATGCGAAATTCCGCCCGGAAGTTGCCGACACGGCAAGATAGAAGCTGCCAGCGCCGATGACACCGAGGGAGAAGAACCCGGTCGACAGCGCATCACAAGCCACCACAGCATAGCGCGCCGGAGGTACGGTGAGAAAGAAAACGGCACTCAGGGCAGCACCCATGGCAAGGGCAAAGGCCGAGGCGGCTGCCTTGACACTCCTGCCAAGCCAGAGCCACTGAAGTGCGACGACGAGGGCCGCGACGAGGACCTGAGGCGTGGTTTCGACACCGATGGCAATGGCGAGGGCGGCGGCCACACCGGCGATCGCATGGGCGAGCGGCGGCCGTCCGGGCAGGATCAGACAAGCCGCGATGGTGACAATCAATCCAAGCTGGACATTGTGGTGGTCGATAGAACCGGGCTGGAACCGGTTGCCACCAAGCACGAACAGGAAAGCCAGCGCCAGCGCGATGAAGCGGCCCGGCTGCCCTGCCAGAACACCGCCACCGAGCGCCAGGGCATAGAAAACCGGCAAGGCGGTGAGCAAGGGCCAGACCAGCAAAGCCGAGGCTTCGGCCATGACCGGGCTCATGAACAGCGAGAACAGCAGGACCAGATTGGCGATCGGAAGGTCGATCAAGCGCGACCAGTGCATCAGGGTGCCGCCTTCAAGGCCCAGCCGGTACTGCGTCAGGTCGAACCAGCCCTGCCCGGCGAGCAGGTCGCGAACCTGGACCAGCCGCATGACATCATCATTGTCGGCGCCGACATAGTCGACATAGGTGGCGAAATGGAGTGCCGCCGAGGCAATGATGAAGATGAGGAACGTGAGCAGCACGGGCCGGTGCAGCGGCGCAAGCGGCGAGATGCGGCGTGGCCGGTCGACGTTGCCTGCGGCTGCGAACCCGGACTCACCGGTGGCAGGGCTGGTATCGGTCAAAGGCAACTCCAACGCATAAACTTTCTCCCGGGCATTCAACCTAGCCTTAACCTTCTCAAGAAATAGTAAAGCCACGGGCCTGCCTGGCCTGCAGCTAACGGGGAACTCCCATGACGGACGGTTTGCTTGACGGCCTGGATATCGCGGTGCTGCTGCCCTGCTACAACGAGGCCGCAACCATCAGCGACGTCGTCGCGGGCTTTCGCGCGGCGCTCCCGAGTGCGCGGATCTATGTCTATGACAACAATTCGAAGGACCAGACGGCGCTGCGCGCGGCGCTGGCCGGCGCCATCGTCGTGCGCGAACCACGCCAGGGCAAGGGCCACGTGGTGCGGCGAATGTTTTCCGACATCGAAGCCGATATCTACCTGATGGCCGACGGCGACGGCACCTATGCGCCCGATGACGGGCCGGAGCTGATCCGCACCCTGCTGACCGAGCGCTGCGACATGGTCGTGGGCACGCGCCGCGGCGTGACCGATGATGCAGGCCGGCGCGGTCACGCCTTCGGCAACTCGATCTTCAACTCGCTGTACCAGACGATCTTCGGCAAGGATTTCACCGATATCTTTTCCGGTTACCGGGCCTTCTCCCGCCGCTTCGCCAAGAGCTTTCCGGCGGTCTCGGGCGGCTTCGAGATCGAAACCGAGATGAGCGTGCATGCCTCGGTGCTGAAACTGCCGGTGACGGAACTGGCACTCGATTACGGGCGCAGGCCGGAAGGCTCGCACTCGAAACTGTCGACCTTCAAGGATGGGGCGAAGATCCTCTGGATGTTTGCCATGCTGATGAAGGAAACCCGGCCGTTCACGTTCTTCTGCTATCTCAGCGGGATAACCGCCGGCATCTCGATGCTGTTCATGGCGCCGGTGCTCACCGAGTATTTCAACACCGGCCTGGTGACACGGATGCCGACATGGGTGCTGGCCATGGCGCTGATGATGATGGCGTTGATGATCTTCTCGGCCGGCGTCATTCTGGACTCGGTTGCGCGGGGACGGGCCGAGCAGAAACATTTTCACTACATGTCGATCAAGTCGGCGCCAGGCAACCGGCTCGATCCGGCCGTCATGCCCGAGAAAGCAGACAAGGCAGTCCGCAAACCGCGCAAGGTGGCCTAGACCCCATCTTCGAGCGTCAGACTTTCAGCCCGCTGACGACAATCCCGACGCAGATGATCAAGGCGCCGAGGATCTGGGTGATGGAAATCGATTCTGACAGGAACACCAGCGACAGCAGCGGAATGTAGAGATAGGACAGCGCCATGAACATGTAGGCGCGTCCGATCGGCATGTCGCGGATGACAAAGACCCAGGCCACGGTCGCGAGCCCGTACATGACAAGCGCGATCCAGAAATGCGGACTGCCGATCAATCCCCACACCGCGCCACCCGGGCTGCTCAGCGTTTCGCTCGAGCGCTTGAACAGGATCTGGCCAATGGAAATGACCAGCGGCACGGCGATGACGCCCGCCAGCGTCGATGTCTTCATCATAGCGGGACCATCCTGTCTTCGGAGAAATAGATGTCGCGGCCTATGTCGATGCATTTGAACTGATGCTCGAGAGGCTGGATGGCGCGCAGAAAACTGTGCTTGTAGGGGAAGAAGTTGAAATGCGGGTTGAAGGTGTAGATTGCCTCCCGCTCGCGCGGCACCACGATGATCAGGCGTTTGCGGGCAATGCGCCGCAGCTCCGCGAGCGCCCGCCGGTAATCCAGAATGTGCTCGATCACGTGCGTGCAGATCACAGTATCGAACTCACCATCCGCAAAAGGCAGGTCCTCGATCGGGGCTTTGACGAATTCCAGCCCCTCGTCGCTGAAATGCTCGGGGACAACAAAATCGACGCCGACATAGCGGCGTGATGTTTCATTGCGGCGCTGCGCCAGACTCCTGAGCAGATATCCGGTGCCGCAGCCGACATCGCAGACGCTGTCACCGATCAGATCCGCGGCGATTTCCGCTATGCAGGCTTTTGAATTGTCGGTTTCATCATGAACCCGTGGATGCTTGGTGTAGAGCGCCTCATATTCCTCGGGCGTGAGGAATGGCGCACGAACACGGAAATCCGCCAGCTTGTCGATATGCTTGCCCCAGACCATTCGGGCCAGCCCGGTAAACAGAACCGAATCGCGCACGATCGGCGGCAGCAACTCCTCGATGGCAAACCTGATCCTGTTGGTTTGTTCCCGATTCATGTTTCAGATCGCCTCGCTCTTAGACTGATCAAACGGCCGCTACCCGGTGAGGCCAGAAAATGGCTATTTGGAACAGATATTTAGATGGCAATACTGATTCGACCGAATGCCAGGTGGACGGGCAGAATCAATACAGCAGGCCATTTCCTGTTGCAAACGAGGGGTGTGGCAACCGTTGTGCTGATCGAGCATATGGTCAGACCGTCTCCCAGCCGCCATGTTTTGCGGCGCGATAGACGGCGTCGATGAATTTCTGGTTGAGCACCGACTGCTCGAGCGTGAACACCTCGTCATCGCTGCCGCCCACCTTGCGGGCGAAAGCCTCGGCCTGGAGCCGGTACTGGCGCACGCCGCCAAAGCGGAACGTGGTGGCCTCGTCATGGCCGCGCCGCTCGAGGGTGATGGTGGGGTGGCCGTATTCGCCCGAATTGAACGGTGCGCTGACCTCGATGTAGCCATCCTCGCCATGGAAAACCATGAGCTGGCGCGCCGCCATCTGTGTCGAGCAATAGAAGCTCATTTCGAAATCTCCGAAATCCGCCCGCAGGCTGGCATAGCGGTCGGTGCCGAAATCCGGATCCATCTCCACGGTCGACTGCACCCTGAGCGGTTCCTTGCCGGTCGAGAACCGGGTGGTGACCGTCGGGTAGACGCCAATATCGGGCAGACCGCCGCCGCCGAGCGAGGCATTGTTGCGCATGTTGGACGGATCGGTGTTGTAGTAGCTGAAGGCGCCCTGAACCTGGCGCAGCCGGCCGATGGCGCCGTCGGCGATCAGCGCGCGGACCTTGCGCCACTGCGGGTGATAGGTGACCATGAAGGCCTCGCTAACCAGCACATTGTTGGCATCACGGGCTGCGATCAGGGCTTGGATCTCGTCGGCATGCAGCGAAATCGGCTTCTCGCACAGCACGTGCTTGCCCGCCTCCGCCGCCTTGATCGACCACTCGATATGCTGCGAGGTGGGCAGCGGAATGTAGATGCCGTCGACCTCGTCCGACGCCAGAAGCTCCTCATAGGAGGCAAATGCCAGCGGCACGCCGAAGCGGTCGGCCAGAGCGCGGGCCCGGGCATGATCGCGGCTGGCGATGGCCGTGACCACGCCGTTTTCGGAATCCTGGAATTGCGGGATCACATGATCGCGTCCGATCTTGGCGGTGGACAATATACCCCAACGAAACATAACTTTCTCCCAAAACAGCATCTGCAGCGCCGGTCTTCCGGGCCGCCAATCAGCTTGCATTCAAGCCCGCTCGGGGCGGGGCCTGTCAACCGCCGGGTTGCATTCGCCCACCGTTTGGAAGAATAAGGACCGACGAGACACCGGTCCCGAGCCGGCCTGCGCAATTCCTTGCCCTGCCCCGGAGCCCTGAAGACGGGTCCGCGCGGGTTGACCGCGGCGGAATTGTAAGCAAGGACTTGCACGCCTCCGGTCGGGCCTTGGCCCTGACTGCCAACCGAAAGCCGAAACCCGCTTCATGAAAAAACTCACATTCTTCCTGTTTGCGGGCGCCATCGGTTTCGTGGTGGACATGGGTGTGCTGTGGCTGCTGCTGGAATTCAGGATGCTTGATCCGTTCAGCGCCCGGGCGCCGGCCATCGGCGCAGCACTCGTGTGCACCTACTTGATCAACCGCACCTTCACCTTCGGCGCGTCGCACCGGAAGGTGGCGGTCGAAGGCGTGCGCTACGGCAGCGTCGGCCTGATCTCGACGCTGATCAACTACACCGTCTATTCGGGCCTGTTGCTGATCCTGCCCGGACTGTCGCCCTATATCGCGCTGATCTTCGGATCCGGCTCGGCCACCTCGTTTGCCTATCTGGGCTATTCCCGCTTCGTGTTCGGCCCCGGACCGGATCTGTAAGCGGAACTGACAACAGCAATAGTGCATCCTGATCGCGCTTAATTTCGCCCCAAACCCGAAGCATATGAATGCTCTGAATGTGGAGATCCCAGATGCGGAATTTTTCAATCCTGGCAGTTCTGGCGCTGCCGTTGCTGGTTGCAACCGGAAGCGCGTCAGCCGACCCCTTGCGGAATTTCAAGTCCGCGGATGCCGACAAGAACGGCAGTCTCGAAGCACCGGAATTCAGGAACTTCATTGATTTGCTGGCCGATGGCGGCAACCGGATGGCCAGGTCAGTCAGAGCTTCCCGGGCCTACGGAATCGCTTTGTCGCGGGTGGATTACAATGGTGACGGCAGAGTGTCGGGAGATGAACTCAAGCGCTATGACGAAGCCAACTGAGCCGCCAAAACCTTAACGTGATGCCCGTCCGTTTTCCGTCAAATCAACGCATCTGGACAAGCTGCAACCTATGATCCGGTAGCCGCGCGCTCGCGGATCTGGGCGAAGGTCCAGTCGACCAGCAATTCGCCGTCCTGCCAGACCGGCTGCAAAAGGTTTTCGCGTTCGCCGATATCCTTGAGCGGCATCGCCACCAGCTTGCCGTTTTCGCGCACCACCGCCTGGCGGTAGCGCTTCGACGCCTTGCCGGGATCAGTCTTCGGGTTCTTGTTGATGCCGTGCCACTGGCCGTCATCATCCTGGCGGGCATTGGCCTTCATGGCGAAACGCAGCGTGTCGCGGTTGACCTTCTGCAACAGCCCGGCGCCCATGCCGAAAGCGATGTTCTCCGCCGACCAGCCCTTGTCTTCAAGCCGTCCGAGGATCAACCGGATGGTCTCGGGCGTGACGCCGTCGCCCTGGATCACCCGCACCGCCGGATTGAGCACCTTGTAGCCCTTGTTGTTGATGGTGAAGCCGAAGATCTCGCCCAGCATCTGCACCGTGTCGACAGGCACGCGGGTGGCATCGCCGGAATCGGGACGGACGACCAGCGTGCCGCCCGAAGCCTCGACCTCGGCCTTCAGCTCCTCGCCCCAGATGGTCTTGACCGCGCGGTAGAGATCGTAGGAATCCGAGACCACGGCCACCATCTTGCCGGGACCTGCAAACTGGGTCAGCATGTTGCGGTAGGCTTCGGTCTCGCGATCCTCGCCCCAGCTGGTCATGGTCGAGTGTTCGGCAGCCGGGATCGAGAAGCCCGCCATCTCTTCGTGGTAGAACCGCCTTGCATAGACCAGCGCGCTGACCGTGTCGGTGCCCATGAAGCTTACCAGATGGGCGACGCCGCCGATGCCCGCCTGCTCGAGCGAAGTGGCGCCGCGGGCGCCGAAATCATGCAGCCGGAAGGGCAGCACTTCATCGGGCGCGTCGCAAGTGCGCTCGAGCGAGGCCGAGATAATCTGGCGCGCGCCGTGCGAGACGGTGGCGACGGTGGAGGGGTACCAGACGGCACGCAGAAGTGCTGTCTCGATGAATGTCGGCAGCCAGAAGAAATCCGGATCAGTGTTCCGGACCTGCACCAGCGGCGTGCCTGTCGGCGCCACCATGCCTTCGGGAAGCGCCTCGATCAGCAACGGGAAATGGCCGCCGTGACGAGTGACGATCTTCTCGAAGCCCTCGCGGTGAAACGGCAGACCGTGGGCGGTGATCATCGCTTCCGCCTCATCGACATCGGCCATGGTGATCTTGCGCGCGAGATAATCCTTGAGGAACATCTGCAAGCCGAAGAACAGCACGTGATCATGCTTGCCGCCCGGTCGCGCCTCGACATAGGCCGAGATCGCCTGGGTTTCGGGCGGATACTGCGCGAAATGCGAGTATTTGTAGCTGTCGGAATTCAGAATCAGGTTCATGATGGCCATTTCTCACGCGAGTTCGGTTCGCTTATAGACCGCCGGATTGCCGTTCGCCTACCTCGCGGCGGAAATTTCCTGTCCTCACTTTGCCCAGCTTTGAGCGGCGCGACGCCGCGCAGAAATCCAGTTGTTGGACTTGCCAAACTTCCGCTTCCTCGTTAATCGAGTTTTGTAACGTTATTACATGACGTTTCCGTTGAGAGTGAATTCTCCTCCAAGGATCGAGGTTAGGACATGAAAAACACATTTATCGCTGGTTACGGCAGGGCGCTCGGGCTGGGCTGCGCAATGCTGATGGCAACAGCCTTGCTCGCAGATAACACCACCGCACAGGCCGCATCTGACAAGAAGCATGACCACGCCCACGGCTCCGAGAAGACCGATGACGTCTACCAGGGGTATTTCGAGGACAGCCAGATCAAGGCAAGGACGCTTTCAGACTGGGAAGGCGAGTGGCAATCGGTCTATCCCTACCTGCTCGACGGCACGCTCGCCCCGGTTATGGCTCGCAAGGCGGAACAGGGCGACAAGACTGTCGAGGAGTACCGCGCCTATTATCAGACCGGCTACAGCACCGATGTCGAGCGCATCGACATCAATGGCGACATCCTGACTTTTTACCGGGACGGCAATCCCGCCCAGGCGCATTACGCATCCGACGGGCACGAGATCCTGACTTACAAGAAAGGCAATCGCGGCGTCCGCTACATCTTCAAGAAGACCGCCGGCGACGACGCCGCGCCGATGTTCATCCAGTTCAGCGACCATGCCATCGCGCCGAACAAGGCGGGGCACTACCACCTCTATTTCGGCGACGACCGCGCCACCCTGCTGAAGGAGCTCACCAACTGGCCGACCTATTATCCGTCAAGCATGACAGCTGAAGACATCGTCGAGGAAATGCTGGCGCACTGACCGGTGACAGTACGCACGTGATATCCTGAAACGAAAGCGGCGCTCCTTTTGACAAGGAGCGCCGTCTTGTTTTTGCGCGGACAGTCTGGCCCGAGGCGAGGGTTTAACCCACTCAGCCCCTGAGCACGCCGCCGGAGGATTTTTCGACATTGGCGATGACGGATTTCGCCAGCTTGTCGAGGTCTTCCTCGGTAAGCGTCCGGTCGCGCGGCTGAATGATCAGCTCGATGGCGACCGACTTCTTGCCTTCGCCCAGCGACGGGCCTTCGAACAGGTCGAAGACACTGACGCCGGTGACCAGCTGCTTGTCGGCCCCTCGAGCGGCGCGGATCAGCGTTGCCGCGGGCACGGTGCTGTCGACGACAAAGGCGAAGTCGCGGCGCAGCGCCTGGAAGGCCGAAAGCTCCAGCACCGGCTTGGTGCGGGTGGCCTTGCGCTTGGGCTCGGGGATCTTGTCAATGAACACCTCAAAGCCGCAGAGCGGACCGGAAACATCGAGTGCGTCCAGAGTGTTGGGGTGGAACTCGCCGAAATGACCCAGCACAACCTTCGGGCCGAGCTTGATCAGGCCGGAGCGGCCGGGGTGATACCAGTCGGGTCCGCCCTGCTCGATCTGGACATTGCCCATCGGCAGACCACAGGCTTCGAGTGCGGCCAGCGCATCGGCCTTGGCGTCGAACACGCCGACCGGCTTTGCGGCCCCGTCCCAGTGACGGCCCGAGCCAGTGAGACCGGCCGTGCCGCGGCGGATGCCGCCGGCAACCCGGCGCTGGCCTTTCGGGGTGTCATCCTCATAGGTGCCTGAGACTTCGAACAATGCCACATCGCCATAGCCACGGGCGGCATTGCGGCCGGCAGCCGCGATCAGGCCCGGCAGTAGCGAGGGCCGCATGTCGGACATGTCGGCTGCGATCGGGTTGGCGAGCTTGAGCTCGGGCTTGCCGCCGCCGAAGAGTTTGGCCTGGTCTTCGGGAATGAACGACCATGTCACGGCTTCGAGCATGCCGCGCGCCGCCAGCGCGCGCTTGGCCGATCGGGTGCGGACCTGCAGCGTGGTCAGGATCTTCTCGTTGACCGCACCGATCGCAGGCAGCGGCGCTGGCTTGATGTTGTCAACGCCGTGGATGCGCATGACCTCTTCCACCAGATCGGCCTTGCCGTCGATATCCGGACGCCAGGACGGCACTGCGACGGAGACCCGGTCGCCGGAACCCGAAACCTCGAAACCGAGGCCGGTGAGGATGCCGGTGGCTTCCTCGTTGGAGACCGAAAGCCCGGTGAGGCGCCCGACTTCGGCGAAGGGGAAATCAACCACCTTCTTCTCATGACCCTTGTAGCCTTCAACGCGGGCTGAAGCTGCCTTGCCGCCGCACATCTCGAGCACCAGTTCGGTGGTGCGCTCAAGACCGGGAACCATGTATTCGGGATCGACGCCGCGCTCGAAGCGGTAGCGCGCATCGGTGATGATGCCCTGGCTCCGGCCGGTCTTGGCGATGTTGATCGGATCCCAGAGCGCCGATTCGATCAACACATTGGTGGTGTTCTCGTCGCAGCCCGAATGCTCGCCGCCCATGATGCCGCCGATGGATTCCGGGCCGTTGTCATCGGCGATGATGACATTGGTCGGATTGAGCGTGTAGGTGCGTTCATCAAGCGCCAGGATTTTCTCACCCTCCCGCGCACGGCGCACCACCAGATCACCCTTGACCTTGTCGGCGTCAAAGACGTGCATCGGACGGCCCTGATCGAAGGTCATGTAGTTGGTGACATCGACCAGCGCCGAGATGGGCCTGAGACCGATGGCCAGAAGCCGCTTCTGCATCCATTTCGGGCTCGGGCCGTTCTTGACCCCGCGCACCAGCCGCCAGGCAAAGCCGGGGCAGAGGCTCTCGTCATCGAGCACGATCTTGATGTCCTGCGTGGTCTCGCCTTCGACAGGGAAGCTCGGGGCTTGAGGGGTCTTGAGCGTGCCCAAACCGGAGGCTGCCAGATCACGGGCGATGCCGTAGATCGAGGTGCAGTCGGGACGGTTCGGCGTCAGGTTGATCTCGATGACCGGATCATCAAGGCCGGCATAGGCGGCAAAGGAGGTGCCCACCGGCGCGTCTTCCGGCAGGTCTATGATGCCGTCATGGTCGTCGGACATGTCGAGCTCGCGCTCGGAGCACATCATGCCGTGGCTTTCGACGCCGCGGATCTTGCCGACCGACAGGGTCACGTCGATGCCCGGGACATAGGTGCCCGGTTCGGCCAGCGCGCCGATCAGCCCGGCGCGGGCGTTGGGCGCGCCGCAGACGATCTGCACCGGCTTGCCGTCGCCCTTGTCGACCATCAGCACACGCAGCTTGTCGGCATCGGGGTGCTGTTCGGCGGAAACCACCTTGGCAATGGTGAAAGGCTTGTAAGCCGCCTTGTCGTCGACATCCTCGACCTCGAGCCCGATCGCCGTCAGGCGCTCGCAGATCTGCTCCAAGGTAGCGTCGGTTTCAAGGTGATCCTTGAGCCAGGAGAGTGTGAATTTCATGCGTCTGGTCCAGTCATGATTGGGGACGTTCGACGGAAACCCCGTCGAAACGCCGAAGATCATCGGTCATGTGGAGGAATGGCAATTGCCTTGCAACAAAGGCATGCGATTTCGGCGGATAGCGTTCCGGCTCGTCCATGAAGCCCAGCGCCAAGTAGACCTCGCCGGGAAGCCGGTCGTCGGAGTAGCCGATCTGGCTGCCGCAGTGCTCACAGAAGCTGCGCATCATTCCGCCGGCCCCGCGCCAGGTCTTGGGTTCTCCGAACCATGTCAGGTCGTCCTTGCGAAAGCCGACGAAGGCCATCACCGGCGCACCGGTCTGCTTGCGGCAATCCCGGCAATGGCAATAGGACTGCCAGACAGGCTCGCCCGAACTCTCGGCCGAGATCAATCCGCAACGGCAGGATCCCTGGTGCTTGCTCACCCGCTCAGCCCCCCGAACAGGGTCGGCATGTCGAGTGGGCGGAAGCCGTAATGGTTGATCCAGCGCACATCGGCGTCAAAATAATCTCTCAGATCGGGCATGCCGTATTTCAGCGTGGCGATGCGGTCGATGCCGATGCCCCAGGCAAAGCCCTGGTACTCGTCGGGATCAAGCCCGCCGGCGCGCAGCACGTTGGGGTGGACCATGCCGCAGCCGAGGATCTCCATCCAGTCGGTGCCTTCGCCGAACTTGACGATCGGGCCGGAGGTGCGATCGCACTGAATATCGACTTCGAACGAGGGCTCTGTGAAGGGGAAGAACGACGGCCGGAAGCGCATGGTGACGTCGTCAACCTCGAAAAAGGCCTTGCAGAATTCTTCCAGCACCCAGCGCAGATGGCCGACATTGGCGGTCTTGTCGATCACCAGGCCCTCGAGCTGATGGAACATCGGCGAATGGGTGGCGTCGGAATCCTGCCGGTAGGTCTTGCCCGGAATGACGATGCGGATCGGCGGCTTCTGCGCTTCCATGGTGCGGATCTGCACCGGCGAGGTGTGGGTGCGCAGCACCTTGCGCTCGCCGTCTGCGTTCGGCTGGAAGAAGAAGGTGTCGTGCATTTCCCGCGCCGGGTGACCGTCGGGGAAATTGAGCGCGGTGAAATTGTAATAGTCGGTCTCGATATCCGGACCTTCGGCAATCGAGAAGCCCATGTCGGCGAAGATAGCGGTGATCTCGTCAATGACCTGGCTGATCGGGTGGATGCGGCCGCGCTCGGCCGGCGATGAGCGCACCGGCAGGCTGACATCAACGGTTTCGCGGGCCAGGCGCTCGGTGATGGCGGCGTTGCGAAGCTCGGTCTTGCGGGCGGCAATGGCGTCGGCCACGCGGGTCTTGAGGCCGTTGATCGCAGGGCCGGCTTCCTGGCGCTCCTCGGGCGTCATCTTGCCCAGCCCCTTGAGCAATTCGGAAACGGAGCCCTTCTTGCCAAGGGCTGCGACGCGCACGGCTTCGATGGCCGCCTCGTCGGCGCTGGCGGCGATCTCTCCCATGATGGAGGTTTCAAGCGTCTGGTACTGGCTCATGATCTGTGACTACCTGTATTTCTGGCCGTATCTGGCGGGCGCCAGGCCCGTGCTTAAACGAATTGCAACGCGTGAGAAACCGGCGATGCCCGGTTGCGAAACGAAAAATCCCGCGCCAGCCGTGCCAGCGCGGGATCCCAAAATTCAAACTCTGCGGGAAACGCTGGCTTAGGCGACAGCGCTTTCAAACTCGTTCGGAGTCTTGTCCTTGAGGTATTCGAGCGCCTTCTTCGAGGCGGCAACCAGAACACCGAATGCTTCCGCGTCATGGATCGCCATGTCGGAAAGAACCTTGCGGTCAACCTCGATGCCGGCCTTGGTCAGGCCGTCGATGAAGCGGCCGTAGGTCAGGCCGTGCTCGCGCACAGCTGCGTTGATGCGCTGGACCCAGAGGGCGCGGAAATTGCGCTTCCGGACCTTGCGGTCGCGGTAAGCGTACTGCATCGACTTGTCGACGGCAGCCTTCGCGGCGCGGATGGTATTCTTGCGGCGTCCGTAAAAGCCCTTGGCTTTCTTCAGAACCTTCTTGTGTTTTGCATGGGCGGTTACGCCCCGTTTTACGCGTGCCATATCATGATATCCTTAAAACGCTGGTCCCGGCTCTGCTTACAGGCCGTTGGGGAGGAACTTCTTGACGATCTTGGCGTCAGGCTCGGAAAGAACCATGGTGCCGCGTGCGTCGCGAATGAACTTGTTGGACCGCTTGATCATGCCGTGGCGCTTGCCGGCGGCTGCCGCGAGGACCTTGCCGCTCGCAGTGATCTTGAATCGCTTCTTGGCAGACGACTTCGTCTTCATCTTGGGCATTTCGCTACTCCTTGTCAGACCGCATGGGTGCCTGAGCGACACTGCAGGGTCATTTCTTGTTGGGTGAGACAAAAAGGGAGAAGGCCCTTTTCATCTAGCGTTGGAAACCGCCTCGGCATGCCCTGCCGGCCGGTTTGAACGCGCGCCTTATAGCCCTGGGTCGACAAAAGCGCAACGGGCGTTGCAATGATTCATCCCGATAAAAGCAAAAACCGGCCCTGGCATCAGCCGGACCGGTCTGCATCAGGCGATCGGTGCTGTTACTTCGGCGCCAGAACCATCATCATCTGACGGCCCTCGAGCTTCGGTTCGGCTTCAACCTTGGCGATCTCGACGGTGTCGTCCTTGACCTTCTGCAGCAGCTTCATGCCGAGTTCCATGTGGGCCATTTCACGGCCGCGGAAGCGCAGCGTCACCTTGACCTTGTCGCCCTCGTCAAAGAACCGGTTCATCGCCCGCATCTTCACCTGATAATCATGGGTGTCGATATTGGGGCGCATCTTGATTTCCTTGACCTCGACGGTCTTCTGCTTCTTGCGCGCCTCGGAGGCCTTTTTCTGCGAAGCGTATTTCAGCTTGCCAAGATCGACGATCTTGCAAACCGGAACATCGCCCGCGGAGTTGATCTCAACGAGGTCGAGGCCAGCTTCTTCGGCCATGGCCAACGCTTGCTCGGTCGGCACGACGCCGTGGTTCTGGCCTTCGGCGTCAATAAGCTGGACCTGCGGGGCCCGGATATTCTGGTTTGCGCGGGGGCCTTCGTTTACGGTTGGCGGCGCTCTGAATGGTCTGCGAATGGCTTTGGTCTCCTGATTAACTCGTACGGTTCAGCCGGTTGCTGCGCGCGAGTATATATGTCTCGAGCGCAATGTCGTCATCGGCTGGCCGGTGTCAATAGCATGGCTTTGCGAAAAAATCACCATGGGCTCGGTAAAGCGCCCGCGAATCTTGTAAAAGACGTCGAAACGAAACTACGGGAGTTGAACCAGCATGACGGAACCGGTCGCCAGCAAACTGGATGTAGGCAAGGGCGAGGACGTGCGATCCATTGCCGCCCTGACCCGCGCGGCAAAGCCAGAAGGCGCAGGACTGCCGGGCGTTGTCTGGCTCGGCGGCTACCGCTCCGACATGACCGGTTCCAAGGCCGAAGCGCTGTGCCAGCAGGCCGGCAGCAAGGGGCAGGCCTGCCTCAGGTTTGACTATTCCGGCCACGGGGCTTCCGGCGGCAGCTTTCGCGAAGGCACGATCTCTCGCTGGCTTGAAGAGAGCCTTGCAGCCTTCGAGCACTACACCACTGGACCGCAGGTTCTGGTCGGCTCGTCGATGGGCGGCTGGATCGCGCTGCGCATGGTGCAGGAGCTCAATGCGCGCGGACAGGGCGACCGGATCGCCGGCCTGGTGCTGATCGCCCCGGCGCCGGATTTCACGCTGGAACTGATGGAGCCGGATCTCACCGATGAACAGCGCGCAGCACTCGAGCGCGACGGGTTTTACGAGGAGCCGACACCTTACGGGCCGGACCCGAACGTGTTTACCCGAGCGCTGTTTGAAGACGGGCGCAAGAACCGGGTTCTCGACGGGCTGATCGACACCGGCGCGCCGGTCCATATCGTCCAGGGCATGGCTGATCCGGATGTGCCGTGGGGCCACGCCTTGCGGCTGCTCGAGCATCTGCCGTCGGAAAACGTCACCCTGACCTTCATCCGGGACGGTGACCACCGGCTGTCGCGGGATGAGGATATCGCCCGCATCCTCGCGGCCGTGGACGGGATCGCCGAAATGGCCTGACCCGCTCCGGGGCAGGTCCGCCGGTCCGCAACCGGCCCGACAAGCGTTTCCCGGCGACTTCATGATCGCCTGCCGTGGCTCCGCGGAAAGGCCGCAGCCCGGGCCCTGCGGCGAAGCTGTGATCGAAAAGCCTCGGCTGGTAACCATGTCCTGACAAGACCCCGGCCGCGCAATTGACTCTTTGGCCCATACGACATTAACTCTTTGTTAACGTAATGGTACGGCGTGGAGTAGACCGGCGATGTTGTTTGGACCGGGACGAGCAAAGCGGGCAATGATTGCCCTGTTGGCATCGATCGTGTTGCCGACGGGAGCCTTTGCCTCGGGCCTGTCGATGCAGGTGGGCCGGATCACCTCGCAGCCCATCGGCCATTACGAATTCTGCAAGAAATTCAGCGCCGAGTGCGAGCCGGTCAAAGGCTCGGGCGCCGCGCCGAAGGTCACTGATTATGGCTGGGACGTGATCCGTGAAATCAACCGTGCGGTCAATTTCTCGGTGATGCCGAAGACTGACCTGGAACTGTTCGGCAAGGAAGAGGTGTGGACCTATCCCACCATTGCCGGCGACTGCGAGGACTATGTGCTGCTCAAGCGGCACATGCTGATAGAGCGCGGGTTTTCGCCATCGGATGTTCTGATCACTGTGGTCCGCAAGCCGGATGGCGAAGGCCATGCGGTGCTGACGCTGCGAACCTCCGAAGGTGATTTCGTGCTCGACAATCTGGTCGACGAGGTCAAGAGCTGGCGCAAGACGCCCTACAGCTACCTCAAGCGCCAGGCGACCAACAATTCCGGCCGCTGGGTGACGATCGAGAACGGCTCGGACGTTCTGGTCGGCGCGCTCAAGTAGGCGGAGCCAGCCGCTTTTCCGCCTTTCCTGTTCTTCAAGACACTGCGCAGGCTTTGCCGGTCAGCCCGGCGAGGCGGCCATGGCCGAGGCATTGGCGTTTTTTTCGATCACGACCAGGGCCCAGGACGCTGCGACACTTAACGCGGCCACCAGCATGAGGAAGGTGAACGTCATCCCGATCCCGGCGTGACTGAGGACCATTGCCGTGGAGACCGGGGCGCCGGCCATCGCAAACAGCCGCACTGTCGCAAGTTTGCCGGTCAGGGCCCCGTAGCCTTCAGTGCCATACAGACGCGCAGGCAGAATGGCCCGGGCGATGAAGTTCAATCCCTGGCCGATGCCGAAGCTGACAGCAAAGACAATGACAATAAGTTCCCCGTCAAACCAGAGCCCGGCCACCAGACAGGCCAGCCCAAGCAGCAGCGTCGTGCTCGAGATCACGCCGACGATGGAGGACGACACCCGCTCGCCGATGAACATTTCTATCAGCCGTGCGGCAACCTGCATTGGGCCGATGACGGCGCCGGCCAGGGCTGCCAGGGCGGCTGCGCGGCCCATCTCCTGCAGGATCAGGAAGAATGACGTGTGCACGGCCGACATCAGAAAACTGCCGCCGGCAAATGCAACGGCCATGGCGACAAAGGCGGCCTTGCGATTGTCTGGCGCCAGCAGGCCCGGATCCCGGATCGACCGCTCGGCCGGATCGTAGGCTGCTCGCGGCCTGTTCGCGCGCGGGATCATGATATGGATCGGCAGGGCAACAAGCAGGTTGATCGCCGCCAGAACGAGACAGACGCCGCGCCAGTCCATGAAGCCCAGCAACCAGTGAATCAACGGCCAGAACACGGTTGAGGCAAAGCCCGCCACAAGGGTGACATGGGCAATGGGTCGCCTTGCATAGCGGCCATGAAGGGCGGTCAAGGCGGCAAAGCCGGTCTCGTACTGAACCATGCGCGCAGAGAATTCGATCAGCAGCATGGCGATGGCGAAACCCACCATGGTGTTGATCGAGGAGAGATTCGCCAGGGTCAGCGCCGCAAGGCACGAGCCCGCCACCATCACCGGACGGGCGCCGAAACGGTCCATGGCCTTGCCCACCAGCGAGGCGCTGATCGCACTCGTCAGCAGTGCAGCGGAGAACACCCCGAACACGAAACTGTTGCTCCAGCCCTGTGCGCGGGCAATTTCGGGCCCGAGGATGGCGAAAGGATAATAGAGCGTGCCATACCCGATCGTCATCGACACGCCGATCAGCAGGGACAGGGGTTCAACAGCACGGGTGGGATGGTTCACGAGGCTTGCCGGTGTGTTGTGACGTACATCGCTGCTTGAGGGGTGGGGCGCTGCCCGGGTTCCGATCCCGGAGCATCGGCGCACCACCGGACGTGCAGCATCCGGCAAGAAGAGCAGGCCCGGCTGGTCATTCCGCCTGGAGACCCATCCCGGCAACCCGGCGCAGGAACTCCAGAAGACCGGCGTGATCTTCTCTGGCCGTCAGGTCCTGCAGTTCCTTGAACGTCTGGCTGATGTCGAGGCCATCGGGAGCAGACTCCATCGCGACCGAGATACGCTGATGCGACGTCGGTTGCGCCGCCTCGACCGAGAAATAGAGCTCTTCGTGCAGCTTTTCACCCGGACGCAGGCCGATTTCCCGTATCGCAATGTCCCCATTCGGATTGGCGGCATCACACAGGGTCAGATTGGACAGCTGAACCATCTTGACCGCCAGATCCCGGATCCGGACTGCATTGCCCATGTCGAGCAGAAAGATCCGTCCGGGAAACTGGCCGCTCTCGTCGTTGCGGCGCGCCAGGCTTCCGGCCTGGATGACCAGCTGGGCGGCTTCCTCGATCGACATGAAATAGCGCGTGGTCTCCGCATGGGTCAGCGTGATCGGCCCGCCGTTGCGGATCTGCTCCTTGAACAGGGGAATGACAGAGCCACTGGACCCGATCACGTTGCCGAAGCGAACGGCGCAAAAAACCTTTCCGGTGGCTGCCTGGCGAGCCTTTTCGGCAAAATCCTGGACGATCAGTTCGGCGACACGCTTGGAAGCCCCCATCACGCTCGAAGGCCTGACTGCCTTGTCCGTCGAGATCAGGACGAAGACCTCGACGCCGCTGTCATAGGCAGCGGAAGCAACGTTGTATGTGCCGAAGACATTGTTCTTGATGCCTTCAAACGGATTTGCCTCGACCAGCGGCACGTGCTTGTAGGCGGCGGCGTGAAACACGGTCTGAACTGCGTGGTCCCGCATCACCCGGCGCATCAGCGCCGCATCATCGACCGAGCCGAGCACGACCACCTTTTCGAGCCCTGTCTGTTTGGCCAGTTCCCGGTCGATCTGGTAAAGCGCGAACTCGCTCGAATCCAGCATGACAAGCCTGGAGACCCCGACCGCACTGAGCTGCCGGCACAATTCGGATCCGATCGAACCGCCGGCGCCTGTTACCAGCACCACCCTGCCCCGGGTGTTGGCTTCCATCAGTCCAAACTCGGGCGGCACGGCATCGCGGCCCAAAAGATCGCCGATTTCCACATCACGAATGAGATCGACCGTATGCTTGCCGTCGGCAATGTCGACAAATGCAGGCAGAATGCGAACCCGCAGGCCGAGATTGCTCAGGCGATCAACCACCTCGGCCCTTCGAGACGAGTTGGCGCTGCGCATGGTGACGATGGCTTCGCTGATGCCATGCCGCTCGATCATCCGTTCAAGGTCTGCCGGCTTGCAGATCCTGATGCCGCCGATTGTGGCGCCCCATAAGGTCGCATCATCGTCCACCTGGTGGATCGTGGTCCGGTTCTGGCTCTGCTTCAGCGTCGCCGCAATCTGGCGCCCTGCATCGCCGGCCCCGTAGACCAGTATGTTTCTTCGCTGTGTCTGCTCTTGAGTGAACTCAAGAATCAACCATCGCGAGATGTAACGAAACCCGGAAATCAGAAGCAGTGAAAACAGCCAGAAAAGCACCAGCACCGTCCGCGGAACAACGGTGGAGCCTTCAAGCCGGGCTACATAGGCCACCACCGCCCACAGGATTGCGGTCAGCGCTACAGCCTTGAATATGGTCCACAAGGCGTGTTCACCGACATAGCGCGTGACCGAGGTGTAGAGCCCGAAAGCGTACATGACCGGAATTCCGATCATCGGCGCCGCAAGCATAAGAAGCAGCTGATTGACAGTGGGATCATAGAGCGCGCTGTAGCGCAGAGAATAGGCCAGCCAAACAGCACTGGCGAACAATAGAAAATCGACAACAACAAGAATCAACTGCTTGGAACGCCGGCTTCTCCCCGCAAGCATTTGAATCATTTCACGAATCATGCTCAAAGTCTCTTGCTAGTGTTCATTTCGGTGTCGAAATTCGAAAACTGTCAGGGGCTCAATGGCACACCCCCCCGCGCTTGGCAACTCGTGCGCGTCTGGCACGGTTGTCGGTCGCGAAAACTCAGCATCTCGAAACCGCCTGTCAAGATATGGCGCCTTACTTCTCGAAGAGGAAATAGTCCGGCGTTTCGGCGCGGTGACGGTTCCGATAGCCCGGTCAAGCGACCCGCGACACCAGCCACGCACGGTCGCGTGGAGACCGATCAGGCATTGCCAATCAACAGGCCTGCCGCAAAGACCAATGCACCACCCAGGACCACCTGGAAAATCGCACGGCTCCAGGGCGTGTCCATCCAGTGATTCTGGATCCACGCAATGGCCCAGAGTTCGACAAAGACCACGGCGATGGCGACAGAGGTGGCAATGGTGAAATCAGGGATCAGGTAGGGCAGCGCATGACCAAGACCGCCAATCGCGGTCATGATGCCGGATGCGAGCCCGCGCTTGAGCGGCGAGCCGCGACCCGAGATCACGCCGTCATCATGCGCGGCTTCGGTGAAGCCCATCGATATGCCGGCGCCCACGGATGCCGACAACCCGACCAGGAAGGTTGTCCAGGTATCGCCGGTGGCAAAGGCGGTCGCGAAGATTGGCGCAAGCGTGGACACGGACCCATCCATCAGACCTGCCAGTCCTGGCTGAACATAGGTCAGGATGAACTTGCGCCGGTCGGTCTCCGCCTCTTCGGCCTTCACGTCCTCTGGCGTGTGTTCAAGGCCGAGCCGCCGCGCCAGGGTTTCATGGCTTTTTTCCGCAATTGCCAGGTCCCCCAGCAGCTTGCGGGTGTCGGCATCCGAAGTCCGGGCCGCTGCGGCGAGATAGAAACCATGGGCCTGCGCTTCCATCTCCTCGGCGATCTGGCGGATCTTGTCGACGGACTGGTTCTTCACCAGCCAATCGGGCTTGCGCTCGTAAAACCCGCGAACATGCTCGCGGCGAATGAGAGGAATATGGTCTCCAAAGCGCTCCTTGTGACGCTCGATCAACCGCGACCGGTGGACGCTCTCTTCAGCCGCCATCTCCTCGAACACCTTTGCGGAGTGCGGAAAATCGTCTCTGAGATGGTCGGCATAAGCCAGGTATATCCGCGCATCATCCTCCTCGGACGAGATTGCCAGAGCCAGGATCTCCTGCTCACTCAAGGATTGAAATGACCTTCGATTGAAACCCACAATGCGGCTGAGCATGAGACATCCCCATAGATTAGAATAATTCTAAACTAATCGCAGCCGCGTCGGTTATCAAGGGAGGAAAACGCAAAGTTGGCTTCTGCCGGGTTGATCCCGCCGCCCGCACGCGCCAAATGTGGCGCCATGACCGAAGCGCGTGAAATGTCAGACAGCTTGCTGGACCGGCTGGGAAGGTTCCTCGCCCGCCGTCTGCATTCGACCAATCCCGGTTACGAGCCCTATACACCATCCGATCCAGAAACCCTTTCACGGACGCTTCAACCGGGTGACATCCTGCTGGTGGAGGGAAACCAGAAAGTGTCCGCCGCAATCAAGTATCTGACCCAATCGACCTGGTCGCATGCTGCGCTTTATGTCGGCACCGCCTTGAAACCGGACGATGCCAGCGACGCCGACTACCCGCAGCTTGTCGAGGTCAATCTCGGCGAAGGGTGCGTTGCCGTACCGCTGTCCAAATACACGCGCTTCAATACACGCATCTGCCGGCCGGTGGGGCTGACCCCGGAAGATCGAGCGGCGGTCGTCTCCTACATGGTGGAACGGCTCGGCGTCCGCTACGACATGAAGAACATCTTCGACATGCTGCGCTACTTCCTGCCGACGCCGCCGGTTCCGGTGCGTTGGCGCCGGCGCATGATCGCCTTTGGTTCGGGGGATCCGACCCGGGCGATCTGTTCATCCATGATCGCCCAGGCATTTCAGTCGGTGCAATATCCGATCCTTCCGGAGATCACCCGTGCTCCGGGCAGGCAACGGGCAGATTCAGAATATTCGCGCCGGGAAATTCTGATGATCAGGCACCATTCCCTCTTCGCCCCGCGCGATTTCGATCTCTCACCCTATTTCAAGGTGATCAAGCCAACACTTGAATACGGCTTCGATTACAAGCAGCTGGTGTGGGGAGACGAGCCCGTGGCTGACCCCGGCAAATCCCCGCCCGTATCCTCATAAGCCGGTCAACCCGCAAGCCTGACGCGACAGGACCCTGGCGCCGGCAGCCGCCGGCGACTGCCATTCACGGCTTCGCACTCAACTTTCATCGCTCACCATTGATGTTTGACACATCATAATCGCTATTCTAAACATTGATACTAAATCCTGAGCCTGGAGGCCCACGCCATGATCACTGCTCCCCAGCTCCGCGCCGCCCGGGCGCTTCTTGGAATTGACCAGAAAACGCTCGCTGCGATGGCCGGCATATCGCTGCCGACAGTCCAAAGGATGGAAGCCAGCGATGGCAATGTCAGGGGCATTGTCGACACTCTTACCAAGGTGACGGAAGCTCTCGACAGGGCGGGCATCGAACTCATCGGCGAAAACGCAACCAGCAGTGCGGGCGGGCGCGGAGTCCGGCTGAAGAATCCGGCATCTGGGACGCCACACTGAACACTTCTCAAGTCGCGACGGCGACCGCCGACAGCCCTGCCGACGATCACGCCGCTGAAATCCTGGCAATTTTAGCAATGGGTCTTCGACATGCGCCAACCCAAACTTCTCACGACACTTCAGTCCTACAGCTGGCAGCTTTTTGTCAGCGACCTGCTTGCGGGCGCGACCGTTGCGATGGTTGCATTGCCGCTGAGCCTTGCCATCGCCATTGCCTCTGGCGCTGACCCGAGCAAGGGCATTGTCACGGCAATCGTCGGTGGCTTTCTGATCTCGCTGTTTGGCGGCAGCCGGGTCCAGATCGGCGGCCCGACCGGAGCCTTCATTGTCGTCGTGTTCTCGGTCATCGCCCAGCACGGCTATGACGGCCTCGTGCTGGCCACCTTCATGGCCGGGATCATCCTGCTGGTCGGCGGGTATTTTCGAGCAGGAAACCTGATTTCCTTTGTCCCGGAGGCGGTGGTGAACGGCTTCACCATCGGTATCGGCATCATTATCGCCACCAGCCAGCTGAAGGACTTTCTCGGCCTGGCTGTCGACAACGAGCCGGCCGATTTTCTGGAGAAGGTTCCGGTGCTCTGGGAAGCCTTGGACAGCTTGAGCACGGCAGCGGTTTCGATCGCTCTTGTCACCCTCATCCTGATCGTGGTGTTGCGGCGCGTTGCCCCCCGCTTTCCCGGCCTTATCGTTGCCGTCGGGATTGGGTCAGCACTTGTTGCCTTGATGTCATTGCCGGTCGATACGCTTGGCTCGCGATTCGGCGAACTTCCAGGCCGGATGCCCTGGCCGCAACTGCCTGACCTTTCACCGTCGCGCATGATCGAGCTCATTCCCTCGGCCTTCGTCATCGCCTTCCTGGCCGGGGTGGAATCGCTGCTTTCAGCTATGGTTGCCGACAAGATGATCGAGGGCCAGCACAGGCCGAATGCAGAGTTGACGGCCCAAGGCATAGCCAATATCGGGTCCGCGCTGTTCACAGGTCTTCCAGCGACCGGCGCGATTGCCCGAACCGCGACGAATATCAAGGCCGGGGGCAAGACCCCTGTCGCAGGCCTTGTTCATGCCGGTGTCATCCTGCTGGTGATGATGTTTGCGGCGCCGCTGGCAAGCTATCTGGCCATGCCGGCGCTCGCTGCACTTCTCATTGTCACCGCATGGAACATGACCGAACCCCACAAATGGAGCGGCTACGCGCGCGAGGGAAAGAGCGAGATCATGCTTTTGCTGCTCACGCTGGTTCTGACCGTGGTCGTTGATCTAACCGTGGCGATCGGCGTAGGCGTTGCAATCGGCCTGGCCCTGCGCCTGGGCCGGCGCAAGGCGGCAGAAACAGACTGGAGTCCACCCGACCGGTAACACCGGGATGGCAGCGGCAGCTTCCGGGTGGGCTTCAATTGCGGCTGGTGTCGGATGCCAACTCGCGGCCGCCGGCCTTCACAAACCCGTCGATGCCTCAGCCGCTAGATCGGACGCACCAGTTCGTATCGTCTGGCCGCAACAGTCTCCTGTTCCGCCACACAGTGAAAACCGAGTCCTTCGAATACACGAACGGAGGCAGCGTTTTCCGGCTTCACATAGCCCGACACGACTTTGATTTCCGCACCTTCAAACAAGGTGCGGATCGCAGTGTCCAGCATGGGACGGGCAAGGCCACGGCCACGAAACACCGGTGCGATCAGATAGGATATTTCCCACGCATTGTCTGCCTGACGCTCAAAACGGACCTGGCCGGCAGGAATTCCGTTCGGCGTTTCGGCGATGAAAAACTTGACCTCAGGGGAATTGATCCTGCGCTCGAACCAGACGGAGTGCTCATCTCGGGAAATCGGGCGCGTGTTGAAAGCATGGCGCCTGGTCTCGGGATCGTTGGCCCAGGAAAGCACCAGGTCGATGTCACCGGACTGCGCTTTCCTTAACACGAGCCCTTCACCTCCCCGGAACGACAAGACGTCCGCTACCCGCTCGGCGCCGAGGCCGTCCACGGTACTCATCATCCTGGCCGTCACCGCACCATCTACTGGCGTCGTGACAACTTGCTGCAAAGTCTTTGCCAGAATTTCAGGTGTGATGCTGCCGCTACGGCCAATCCAGTCGATGAACCCCAAGCGATCCAGCTCTTGGGCCAGTGGCTCCTGATTGTCGGCCATCGTGACGACGACAGCTTTCAGGCCAAGGCAAAGCCGCTCCCAGCTGGTGGTTCCCGAAGCACCGATGAAAAGATCGGCATCGGCCATGACATTGGCGAGATCGGGCAGTTGACCCGAGATGGATATGCGTGTGTCAGCTGCAGTATTCGCGCGAAGATGCTCCGCTTGTGGATTGGCGGCATCCAGCACGACCAGAACCGCAAACTCACCGGGCACACGCGACAATGCATCGACCGTCATGGACGCCATGGATCGATCGGCGCCGCCAAAATACACAAGGATTTTCCTGATCGCGCCAGAGCGGCTGGCAAGTGTTTCTCTCACCTGCCGGTATTGCCCCGAAAGGAGCGCATATTCCGGACCTAGCAAGGACAGGCAATTGTCTGGAACAAGCTTGCTGTATCGTCGCTCGTAATCTTTTACGAGATTCTGATCGAGCAGCACATCGGCATCATGGGCGCGATTGGCAAGGTCGTCGATTGCCAGCAGCCGTGAGGCTGCCAACCGTGCCTTCTCCTCCCATGCCTTACCTAGCTGATAGTGGTCGACGATCACCCAGTCTGCGCGACCTCCGGCTGCGGATACAACGCCGCTCGCGTCTTCAATCGCAGCAAGAAAGATGTCCGCATCTGCTTCCTCGTCAATTTCCGCATCCTTGAGATGCTTTGCCAGTTCCAGCACCGGAAAGCCGTTGCCTCGAACACGGTCGCCAAGATCGCCAGAGAGGGACCTCATTGCAAACACAACATCCGCACCCCGAGACCTCAAGCAGTGTGCCAGCGTCAGGCAGCGCATCACATGGCCGGAACCGATCGTCGATGACGCGTCTGTGCGGATGATTACCAACATGCCTACTGCTCCAATTCCTGACGGCAAATGGCCCTCGATGATCATTGCCCCTGCATTCTCCGGCGATATCCTCGTCCCCACACCCAACGGGGGGGCAGAACAACCGATGCGAGACACCGGACCATCTAGATCGAAACTGCAGTGGGATTCAATTCCGCCACGGAACGCCTCCTGAACTCCGCCAGACGAACAGGAACTCCTCAGGCCGGTTTAGGCCAGCTGCGGCAGCTTGCTCTGCCGCGCGCCGGGTCCCTGCAGCGTTGTCCTGCGAAGGCTTCAAGCGGATTGGGTACCAACGTCAACTTCAACAGCACATTCGCTCAAATCAGACTTGGGATCCGAGTACAGGCAGACACCTTGCGAAAAGCCGCCGTTCGCCAAGGTGACCTTGTCGCCGACACCAGGTATTGCTTCTGTTTCAGCCTGAGGCGCAAGTCGAACCGTCGACGCGGGGCGCCATCAATGCTGAACACCCGCCCTGCCGATCACCTTGAAAAAGGTCATGACCAGAATCCGGATATCGAGGGCCATGCTTTGGCGTTCAAGATAGAACTTGTCGAGGGCGACCTTGTCCGGAATTGACAACGAATCGCGGCCGTTGACCTGGGCCCAGCCGGTCAGACCCGGCACCAGCTCGTCCACCCCTGCCTGGCTTCTGAACTCGATCAGGTCATGCTGATTGTAAAGCGCCGGGCGTGGCCCGACAAAGCTCATGTCGCCACGCAAAATCGAATAGAGCTGTGGAATTTCGTCCAGGCTGGACTTGCGCAGGAATGAACCGATCGGGGTCAGTGCGCTGTTGGCATTGGCCAGCAGATGGGTGGCGACAACCGGCGTCCCGGTTTTCATGGTCCGGAATTTCGGCATGTCGAACAGGACATTGTGCCGGCCGACACGCTGGGACCAATAAAGGACGGGGCCGGGAGAAGTCAGCTTGACGGCAGCGGCGACCAGGAGTCCCGGCAGCAGAAGAATGGCCGCTGCGATCAGCGCAATGAGCAAATCAAAACTGCGCTTCATCTTTGTCGTTTTCTTGATTTGGAACAATGATCCTGGCCGGCACTCCGGCGGCGACGGCATGGTCCGGGACGTCCTTGAGCACCACGGCATTGGCGCCGATGATAGCATCCACCCCGATCCTCACCGGGCCGAGAACCTTGGCGCCCGAGGTGATGATAGCGCCGTCGCACAGATGCGGCCGCGCATCGGGATGGTAACCGAAATCCGCCAGTTTTCCGCCAAAGGTGACCTGCTGGTAGATGGTGACATTGCGACCGACATAGCCGGCGCCGATGATGGTGCCGTGCGAATGCGGGATGATCAAACCGGGACCGATCGGCAGCTGCGCGGGCACTTCGATGCCGAAGATGACAAAATTGGCGAGACTGACCAGCTTGGCCAGCCGCCGCCAGCCGCTGCGGTGCAGACACTGGGCGGTACGGACCAGGCTGACACAGGCAAAACGTGACGAAAAACAGGCGCGCCAGCGGCGCTGGGTCGGCTCTTCTCCGGCAAACCGGGCCAACCGCTCCCAGTCAGCATCCAGTATCTGGCCAAATGTCATCGTATCGACCGGATTGGCAGCGAATTTCAAGCGATCGGCTCCATCTTCTGCACGCGGCGTTTCTCTTGCGACCGTCGAATGGCGCGATCGGCCCAGAGGATCCGGCAAGCCCGGCCCGCCACGATCGTCGCTGCATATCCTGCATAGCCACCGCCTGTCCACAGGCAAAGCGCGAAGGCGCTGCAGACAATGGCCAGATTGGTGCAGGCAGCGGCCATCCACTGTGGCCAATATTGAGTGTGCAGCATGCAGGCGATACCTGCTGAAACCCATGCATTTACGGGCTCCGTCCGCATTTGCAACCGCATGGTGCATATCTGGACACGACCACTGAATTCGGATAACCCACAACTCGCCGAGATGATCATGGAGATGTATTGTGCAACTGAAAAAGCTCACGCGCCCCGGGATTTTTTCGTACGCCGCCCAACGTACGATTTTGAAAAGTCCGCTCCGTGGCTGGATTGCCTCATTTCTGGCCAAGGGCCGTCCTCGGTTCCCGGCTGCACCGGATCCCAAGGTGTCCGCTGCCGTCAGCGATCTGAATACCCACGGCATCTATCTCATGCAGAACTATCTCGATTCCGATCGTATCGAGAAGATCAAGCAGGCAGTCGCATCGCTGCCGCTCGATGAACGCTTCAGCCCGCAGCGCAAGAATCTGGATCTCGACGATATGCCCGCAGATGTGCATGTTGCGGAGTATCGCACCAGTGCGCTGTTGCAGTCCGACACGATCATGGAAATCGCCAACGATCCGTTCCTGCTTCAAACCGCGGCGCAGTATCTCGGTTGCAAGCCCACGATTTCCAACATGAGCGTCTGGTGGAGCTTTCCGACAGGTGGCGAAGCGCAAGAGGCAGAGAATTATCACCGGGATGTCGATGACTGGCGTTTCGTGAAATTCTTCTTGTATCTGACGGACGTTGATTCCGATTCCGGTCCTCACCGGTTCGTCAAGAATTCGCACCGTTCCAACCGCCTCACCAACCTGAAGCGGATCACTGACGAGGAAGTCAGCGCCAATTTCCCCCAGGAAGATCAGCTCGAGATGACCGGCAAGGCCGGCGACGCCTTCATGGAACTGACATTCGGCCTGCACAAGGGTCAGCCACCGCGCAAGCACAGGCGCCTGCTGCTTCAGGTTGAATACTCCATCAATCCGGTAGCGGTGTATGACTACAGCCCGCTCAAACTGGAGAACTTTCCCTACGATCCGTACGTCAACAGACTGTATGTCACACCGAAATGAACAGACTCGGACGGCTGTGGGAGCAATCTAAAGCCTCTTTCAGGTTCAACGGCCTCTACCTTTTCATGATGGGGTCCGCTTCCGGGCTAACCTTCTTCAAGGGGCTTCTCCTTGCAGTCGTCTTGCCGGCATCCGAATTCGGTCTGTTTGTCAGTGTCGTAGCGATCTCCACATTCACCTCCAGCCTGATCAGCTTTGGTCGCGTGGAGGGGTTCATGAAATCGCTGCCGCGCCGGTTTGAATCGGGCGATCTGGCGTCGGTGTTTGCAATGGCGGGCGATGCGGTGCGCGTTCTGGCCTTGCGCACCCTGGCTGTCGGCGCGCCGGCTGCGCTGGTACTGCAAGCGACGTCAGGCCTGGGGCTTGAAGTCGTCCTTGTCGCCTTCACGTCGCTGTCCTACTCGCTTTTCAATATCTATTCGTCTGCGATACGGGCCACCGCCAATCCGTTGGGCCTGGCCAGGGGCGCGCTCTCCCGGGCTGCCTTCGCACTGGTGATTTCATCTCTCGGCGGGATCGTGTTCGGGTGGCAGCTTGCAATCGTCGGCGAGTTCTTCGGCGCCCTGATTGCAGCAGCGCTCATCCGCCATTGGCTGCATAAGACCAAACCGAGGGACAAGGCGACCCACGCGCCACTGCAGGCAGACACCTCCACTGAAAGGGACGGATTTTTCGTTTTCCTGGCGCTGACGCTGGTTGCCGCTCCACTTTATCTGGACCGCATTTTCGTCACCACCACCTTCGGCTCGGCCATGGGCGGTAAATACGGGTTCCTGCTTATTGTCGGCATGTTCAGCTCAACGATGGTTGGCATCATGGCGCAATCCATCGGGCCGAGACTGGTTCAGCAGCAACACGCCGGCAGACCCATGCGAGAGCAGCTCATCACGATCTTGAAAACGACGCTGCTGTGCGTTTCGGTATCGGTCGTCGCGATAGGGTTCTTCGTCTTCTGCATCAGTGTCTGGCCGCTTGCGGCGCTGTGGGACAAATACGCCATGGACGCAACGTCGATCATCCTGGTTTCCCTCATATCGTTCTTCCGCGTCTCGGAATTCTTTGACTGGCTGCTGATTTCGCACAATGCGGAAAAGGAAATGCTCTATTCCTCGATCGTGTTTGCGGTTTTTGCCGTCGGCATCTCGGGCGCGATCTATCTTTACTCGGCACCGTTTGTTTATTTTCTCGGCGGAATCCTGGTGTCCCGGACTGCACAATTTGCGGTCCAGACCACCTTCGTGGTTCTCAAGTCGAGACAAATCAGAATGGCTCAGTGAGCCATCAAACAGCACCCGGGCCGGGCTCCTGCCGCTTGTGGGCAAAGTGGCGGGGGCGCAAGGCCGTTTCAGCGATGGTGGAAACCGTTGCCGCATCCGGAATTGCCCAGGCCAGACCGGGTTTGACGGAACAGGCCTAGTTGAACGTCACGTCGTCGACTTCCAGCTTGAAAGGCCGCGGGTCATAGCCGAAATCACGACGGGCCTCGGAGTTATCGAATGCCATGTCCAGATTCATGCGCTCGGCCATCTGCGGGCTCCATTGCGCAAACCGCGGCACCCGGTTGAGGATCATCAGCGCGGCGCGGAACATCGGCAGCGGCACGGTGGGCATGCGCGGCTTGCGGCCCAGTGCGGCAAACACCCGCTTGACCATTTCGCGGTAGGGCAGCACCTCGCCACCGGAAATATTGTAGCTCTTGTTGCGCGCGGCTGAATCCAGCGCCTGCACGCAAGCCCTGGCGACGTCATCGGCGTGCACCGGTTGCCGCTTGCCCTTGCCCGCGCCGAAGATCGGAAACAGGCCAAACCGGACGATCATTTTCGCGATCTCGGAAATGTTCTTGTCCTTGCCGTGACCGTAGATCAAGGTCGGCCTGAGGATGACCCATTCAATGCCATTGGCTTCGCACCAGGCCGAAAAGCGCTCTTCCCCCTCCGCCATTTTCCGGGCGGTTTCGTTTTCACTGTCATTGCCGATCTGAGATTTGGTGAAACGGCTGGTCGAGGAGGTGATGACGATCTTTTCCGCCCCCCGGGACTTCAGCGCATCGCGCCGCTCGTCAAATGTCCAGACATGACCGAAATCGATCCACGAGCTGATGTGTTCGGTCGGAGCATCCTGCAGACGGCGCCACTGGCCCGGGCCGCTCCGCTGCTGCCGGGAAAAACAGATCACCTCGCGCTCTTCCTCGCCGAGGATCGACACGACCTGAGAACCCACCAGGCTGGCCGCGCCAACCACGCCAACCCGGTTGAGAGAAGCGTTTCTGGATGAAGTTTGAATGGTTCCGGCTCCCGTTGATGGCCAAGCAGATAACCGCGCCTAGATAGCGAAGAATGGGCAAGGTGTCATTAGCCTTGTCTCTTCAGGCCGGGTTTGCAGACGATCAGCGTAGCGTAGAGCTTACCATCCGCCCCACACTCCAACTTTATCTTCTATATGTAATTAATACGCCCATCCCCACCATACGAATATTTATAAATAAAAAATATCCAAATAAATGAAGTTGTATATATTTTTTACATTTGATAATGAAAAACTTTTCTACTGATTTTAGCGTATTTACACTATTTAGCATTTTCCTTTTTGGCTAACACCAATACACCATACGCAAAAACTGCCCAAAACATTACCGGCCAAAAGTGACTTACGACCGAAATAATTGGGGACAGGAGTGCAACTGTCATCATTGCCGGAAAAGCCATTGATGAGAAACTAGCGCCCCGCTGCCGACCAAACAGGTTTGCAAAAACACCTAGACCTAACCCAAACAAAGCGCCGAACCCCACTGCGCCGACAAAGCCGAAGTCAACATAGCTGGCGCCTATCATGGTTGTGTAAAGGCCGTCATTGGGAAAATCGGCCTTGTACTCAACACGAAGGTCTGTGCCGAGCAGCCTGTCACTGATCCGAGCCAGCTGTGGAAACTGAAAAGCCCCCAGACTATGGGAGAACTCCCCCCCCAAGACCAGATTGTTCAGCTCGTTGACACCATGCGTTGCGTATATCCAGAAAAACTTCGTGACTGGATGAAGCAGCAATTTTCCAAACAGGGATTCTGAAAACTCTCCCAATGGCTTCGCTACGAGTTCCTCGCCATCCGAAATTGGTTCTTCTTCGCCCTCTCCAGATTCGCTATACCTTTTCTCGATTAATTCGTTTGAAAACCGCTCATAAGCCGCGACCTGACCTTCACCACTACCGTCATATCTGTTTGCGAAAACCCACCCGGAGTATCCAAATAAAATGACGCCGTAGAGCACAAGGAACAACAGCGCGTTGGCAAGCTTTCGACCGAAGCTGCTTCCCCCCTCAACTTTATTCCTTAGCAAATCCCCTAACAATCCCACCGCCAAAGCGAAATAAGTACCGAACAGAAACCAACGCCCTCCCTCAAACCTTATTTGCTCGAAAAGGAAGAGCAGAGCCGCGGCTCCGAACGCCACCAAGGCTGCCCGGGACAGTCGACGTCTGTGAAACGCAACCATTAAAAGCGCTGGAAGGATGGCCGGCATCATAAGACGACCTGGTCCACTTAAAAGGGAGCCAGGGGCACCCGCGAAACCACGGCTCACTTCCAGAATCCTGATTTCCGTTACGGGCATGGTAAACCCATAGCCACGCACAAACGCGAACTCCACGATGATCAGGATGGCTCCGATCCCACTGACGAGAGACAAAGCTATCACTGCAGCGTCGATGCCAAAATAAGATCTCGGACGGAGTTCAACACGATTCTGCGCAATCCAGCCACCTGCAATGATTGAAAAGGCGGAAATCAATACCCACAAAGCAATAAAAACAGCGGTGTCTACACTGAGGTAACCCCACTCCCCTCCCAACGGCAATGCTCGCAAACCAAAAATAAATGCCCATGCGATCAGAAACAAACCAGCCGCGAGGATTTCAAGGCGTGAGCGGAGTAATTCAATCATCTATATAAAGCCCAGCTTTCTACGACAATACACATGAGGACAAATAAAAACTGCCTACACTACTCTTTCACCCCTGAACCTAGATTATAAAATCATCGGCTCAAAAGGTAATATAACGAAAGGCTCTGCGCTTCAACTCCTTGGAGGGGTGCAATCACCCCTACGCCCTATGTCAGCTCTCTTCCACTGGCGAAACACCCTGATTGAGGCAATTACCACATCAATCTTCTGAATCACTTCGTTTTGTAGCTGATTTTTTGCAATATTGACATTGCAATACTTGCATTGGACACAGCTTCAAGCTGATCTGCCTCACCAACGGTTATCCGACCGTGCAGGGCCTGCCATCACGGATTCGGCGCGGGCAAAACACGCCATTTTGTCCACACATGCAAGCACCGAGTTAGCCTTGATGCATATTTCAAGGAGAGCCGACCATGGATAGCAGCCCGAAACTCGACCTTCCCCTCATCCTGCCGCAACAGGCGCAAAAGCATGTGACCCACAATGAGGCGCTTGCGGCACTTGATGCGCTCGTTCACCTCAGCGTGGAGAGCCTCGGAGCCACGCTGCCGCCCCTGACGCCAGATGACGGGGATTGCTATATCGTGGCAGATCCGGGCGCGGGCGCCTGGACCGGCAAGACCGGCCAGATTGCCCACTGGCGCGATGGAGGCTGGCGTTATCACAGCCCCCGGACCGGGTTTGTCGCCTATATCCGTGACCAAGCCCAGCTCCGCGTCTTTTCCGGTTCAGAGTGGTTGAGCCTCAGCAGCATTGGCGACCAGAACAGTTTCGAGAGCCTCGGCATCGGCACGCCGGCGGACCCTGGAAATCCGCTCAGCGTGCGCGCGTCAGGCAGCCTTTTCAACCATGCCGGCAGCGACCACCGGGTCATCGTAAATCGGGCCGGGCCCGCCGATACGGCGTCGCTGATCTTCCAATCCGGCTTTACCGCGCGCGCGGAAATCGGGTTGGCGGGCGATCAGGACATGTCGATCAAGACGGCTGACACCAACGGCACCTGGCGCACGGCGATGGCGATTGACCCGGATAGCGCCGAAGTCAGCTTTCCGAAGACGCCCAGCCTCTCGGCGCCGCCGCTTTTCAACCTGTTCGGCGATGGTGGCCGCTGCGCCGGCTCGCCCGAATCCGAAACGATTTCAGCGGATGCATTCGTGCCGCCGTCCTATCTCCAGACTTTCAGCGGGGCCACCATCACCCAGGGCGTCAAATTCATCTACAACAACCAGACCCACGGCGGCCTTGAACCCGCGCTCGATCCGCTGGTCGATGATCTGATGGCGAAAATCCATCATGGTTCGACCGGCAGCAACCGGCGCTACGGACCGGAGTTCTACACCCTGCAGCTCACCACCCAGGCGACGGGAACTGTCGGGGCGAGCCATGCCGGCCAGTCCTATTTCCTGTCGCTCCTGACCCGCACCGCGATCATCCCTCGCGAGGTAACGCTGGGCTACTGGTTGCGGGCCACCGCCCAGGACATTCTTCTGGTAGAGAGACCGACCCACCGTCTTTTTATCGACGGCGTTGCACAGTCCGGGGACAGGGTGATCTCCCCGCAAGATGGCTGGGTCGAGGTGGCAATCAGGATTTCGCACAGCTCCTCGACCTATCTTGGCTACGATCAGCTGATGACCAACCTTTACACCGCACCTTCATCAACCTGTCACCTTGCCCTGATGAACCTCTATCCCGGCCACAGGCCGCTGTCGCCCGGCAGCCGCACCGGGCCGCTGGGAAGCCTGAACGGATGGCGCTAGCTGGAGCCATCTCTCGCGCTCCAAATTCAATCAGCAATCCGGGTGATCGCGGTCCAGCTTGTCAAAGATGCAGCCAGATGTGCGAGGCTTTGGTTGAAGACCGGAATGCAAAAGCCCGAATTGGCGGCGGGCAACATTGACATTCAGGGCCACCAAACTAGAAAAAGATGCTCATGCCCGACAAAGGAAAACGACAGTGTTGATGGAATCCGGCCAACGCCATGAAACCGCGGTTGCCAGCGAGCGCAGTTTCGGAATTGTCTTTGCCTCGGTGTTTGCAATTGCGGCGGTGTATTGCTGGTGGCAGAGCACCGCCTTCTGGCTTGTTCTGGCGTTTGCCGTGGCGGCAGCGGTGACACTTGGTCTGGGTCTGTTTTTTCCAACGGTGCTGGCTGTACCGAACCGGTGGTGGGCCAAGCTCGGCCACGGTCTCGGCCTGGTCATCACCCCTATCGTCATGGGCCTGATTTTCACGGTCATGATCGTGCCAAGCGCATTGGTGATGCGCCTGTTCGGTATTGATCCGATGCGGAGACGTGCGGCGCCAGAGGCTGAAAGCTACTGGGTCAAGCGGGACCAGCAACCCGGTTCGATGCGGCAACAATTCTAAGGTCAACAATGGATTTCATTCGCGAATTGACGCGGTTCATGCTGAACCGCAAGAAGTACTGGATTTTCCCCACAATGTTCACATTGCTGGTGTTCGGGGGTCTCCTGATCGCTGCCAAGGGCTCCGCCGTCGCTCCCTTCATTTATGCGTTGTTTTGACCATGAGCGTTATTGTCGGCCTCTCCGCCTATTTTCACGACAGTGCTGCTGCGATTGTGGTCGATGGAAAGATTGTCGCCGCGGCACAGGAGGAACGCTTCACGCGGATCAAGCACGATCCCGGTTTTCCGACCGCGGCGCTCGATTACGTGATGAAGGAAGCCGGGGTCGGTTTTGACGAAATCAGCCATATCGCTTTTCATGACAAGCCGTTTCTAAAGTTCGAAAGGCTGCTTGAGACCTATTTGTCTTTCGCGCCCCGCGGTTTTTCATCATTCCGCACAGCGATGCCGATCTGGCTGCGTGAAAAACTGTTCATGAAGGGAATGATTGCCGATTCGCTGACAGCAATGGGCGCCGACAAAGCAATCTCCGACAAGCTGATGTTCTGCGAGCACCATGTCGCTCATGCCGCCAGCGCATTCTACCCTTCGCCATTTGAAGAGGCCCTGGTCCTGACTATGGATGGCGTTGGCGAGTGGGCAACGACCAGCGTCGCTATCGGTCGGGGCCATGAGCTCGAGGTCGTCAAGGAGCTGCACTTCCCGCACTCGCTCGGTTTGTTCTATTCGGCCTTTACCTATTATCTCGGCTTCAAGGTCAACAGCGGCGAGTACAAGGTCATGGGCCTTGCGCCCTATGGCGAGCCGCGTTTTGCCGACAAGATCATGAAAACCATGATCGACATCAAACCGGACGGGTCCTTCCGGCTGGACCAGCGCTATTTCAATTATACCACAGGCCTGACCATGACGTCGGAAGCCTTTCACAGGCTGTTCGGCGAGCCGCCACGCAAGCCGGACGAGCTTCTGACCGCCTTCCACATGGATGTGGCAGCCTCACTGCAATACGCAACCGAATTCATCGTGCTCGCCATGACACGCGCGCTTTCGGCCGAATACGGCATTCGCAATTTGTGCCTCGCAGGAGGCGTTGCATTGAATTGCGTCGCGAACGGCAAGGTTTTGCGTGACGGCAGCTTCGACTCGATTTGGGTCCAGCCTGCTTCAGGCGATGCCGGCGGCTCGCTCGGTGCTGCACTTGCAACATGGCATGGCGAACTTGCTCAGCCACGAAAGCCGCAACCTGCCGACAGCATGTCAGGCTCTTACCTGGGACCGGTTTTCTCCGACGCTGAAATCGCTGCGGCTCTCGACCGATGCGGCGCTGTTTACCGACAGTTGCCGGACAATGATTTGATTGGAGCAGTGGCTGATCAACTCGCGCAAGAGCAGGCTGTGGGCTGGTTTCAGGGCCGAATGGAGTTTGGTCCCCGCGCGCTCGGCGCCCGATCGATTCTCGGTGACCCCCGCAGCGCAGACACCCAGAAAACTCTCAATCTCAAAGTGAAGTTCCGCGAAAGCTTTCGGCCATTTGCTCCGGCGATCAAACGAGAAAAGGTGGGGGAGTGGTTCGAGTTTGACGGCGATAGTCCGTACATGCTCATGGTCGCAGATGTTGCCACTCACCGGCACAAGGCAATGACCGAGGCCGAGACGGCGCTGTTCGGAATCGACAAGCTCAATGTCGCGCGATCAGATATTCCAGCCGTCACGCACGTCGACTATTCCGCGAGAATTCAAACGGTTCACGAGGAAACCAATCCTCGTTTTCACGCACTGCTTGATGCATTCGAAGACCGCACCGGATGTCCATTGCTGGTCAATACCTCATTCAATGTACGCGGCGAGCCGATTGTCCACACGCCAGAAGACGCCTTTCATTGTTTCATGGGCACCGGTCTGGACGTCCTGGCAATCGGAAACTTCCTGCTGCTGAAGGAAGAGCAAGTGGTCTCTGGTGACGACACCTATCGGGACCGTTATGATGCGGATTAGGCAATTGGCACCAGTGGTGCTGTTCAACGCCGCATTTGCCGCGGCCGTGCTTTTTGCCGCCAACCTCTATCTCGATCACTCAAACTGGCTTGCAGTTTCCTCGCGGGCGGAAAGGGTGCGCATAGAAAACTCCGCGCGTGCTACCGACGCTGCATATTTCGCCCAGTGCCTCGCACAAGACCACGTCCAGATGTTCTACCCTGACCTGGTCACCCACAACGCTACGTTCCGGGATTTGGCCCAAAGCACAAATTTCCTGCCACTCGGACCAGTGCCGAATGCCCAAACCGCGTATTGCAATGAGGGGTATGGGTTTGTCACGTATGACAGCGACCGGTACGGATTCCGCAATGAGGATACCCGGTGGAATCGCCCCGTCGACGTGCTGGTCGTCGGAGATTCCTTTGCACAGGGGGCCTGCGTCGCTGATCAATACACATTTTCAAGTCAGTTGTCGGCTGATCTGGGGGTCAATGCAGTCAACGTTGCGACCGGCAGCAACGGGCCCAACCACTACAAGGCACTGATTGACGTCTTCGTTCCGATGGCGCGGCCGCAGAAGGTCGTGCTTGTACTTTTCCCCAATGACAATGTGAGCATTCCCGAGGAGGACCCCTATAGCAGGGCCATGCCGGCCGAACTGGCCAAAGGCTATGATCCGGCAGGGGTCTCTGCCCAGGGAACTGAATTTTACGAACAGGTGCGTCCGCTGCTCGAACCCTCCGCCTCGGCACTGGAAGAGCAGGTCGATTGCCAAACCACCGATCTTACCTATCCCGAGAAAACGGCGCGGATTGTCAGAGACCGCGCAGCTGGTGGTAGCGGGTCGAGTTTCCAGGATTACAGGGCCGAATTGTCCGAACCGGGAAGATTGCGAGGCTTGTTCACCCTGCGAGCTCTGCGCCAAACCGCAAAGAATCTGATGAACCCAGCAGATTCACCGCCGGTTCTGGCATCCCCCGACGCAACATACGCCGCATTGGACGCCCTTGTAACAACTTGCAAGGATATGTGCGAACCCATCGTATTGCTGCTGCCCACTTCCAGCTATTGGCGACCGGACAGCCGGGCGGACACATATTTTGCAGCTGTCCTCAGTCATCTGGAAAAACTTGGCGGTGGCACTGACGTTAAGATCCTGGATGGACGCAGCATAGTGGATATAGAGAAATTGACTGACTATGCTCCGCTTGGTGTCCATCTGAGCACCGAAGCCTACCGGCGTGTGGGAAGAGCACTCGGGGATTTGGTAAGCAGGCAGGACTGATAGGCTCGATCAACAGGGAGCTGTCGGGTGGCCAAGTGATCAATCTTCCGTTCACATATTTTCCCAAGCCATGCAAAGACCCAACTGCTCTTGAACCAACACCGAAGCCTATGACAAACGCCACAGCGGTGACGCCATCACGGCAATCCTGATAGCGCCAACTGCGGGAATCGCCTGCAAGGTCTGCAAGAGGTTGAGCGGAGCGTGCGATTGTCCGCTGGACTGAAGCCAGCGGCGGTGGACAGGTTGGGGGAGCTATGGTATCGGCGGGTCAAACGGAACTGACACATCATGAAAATAGGTAATCGTAATATTGGCCTCGGTCATCGGCCGTATCTTATTGCCGAAATGTCAGGCAATCACAATCAGTCGCTGGATCGTGCTCTCGAAATAGTCGATGCTGCAGCAAAATCCGGCGCCGATGCCGTCAAGTTACAGACCTACACTGCAGAAACGATTACGCTGGACAGTGACAATCCGGATTTTGTGATCAATGACCCAGCGAGCTTGTGGAACGGACGACGGCTCTACGAACTTTATGACGAGGCCCATACACCTTGGGATTGGCACAAGCCGATCATGGATCGGGCCAAGTCTCTTGGCATGGATTGCTTCAGCTCCGCCTTTGACGACACGTCGGTGGACTTTCTCGAAACGCTTGGCGTGACGGCCTACAAGATCGCCTCCTTTGAATGTACCGACCTGCCGCTCATTGCAAAAGTGGCCCGCACCGGGAAACCGATGATCATTTCCACGGGAATGGCGAGCGTCGGAGAAATCGACGATGCCATTCGGACCGCGCGTGAAAACGGCTGCGGCGATCTGGCCATCCTGAAATGCACCAGCACCTATCCGGCAACACCTGAAAACACCAACATCCGCACGATTGCCAACATGCGCGATACGTTCGGCTGTGAAGTCGGCCTGTCGGATCACACCATGGGATGCGGTGTGTCCGTGGCTGCAGTGGCATTCGGCGCCAGCCTGTTCGAGAAGCACTTTACCTTGCGCCGGGCCGATGGCGGGGTGGATTCAACTTTTTCTCTGGAGCCCGAAGAGTTTTCGCAACTGCGGATCGAGACTGAACGTGCCTGGCAATCGCTGGGGCAGATCACCTATGGCGGCACCAAGGCGGAATCCGGATCGCGCACTTTCCGGCGTTCGCTCTATGTTGCCGAGGATGCCAAGGCCGGTGATGTCTTCACCAGCAAGAACCTCAAGATCGTGCGGCCGGGCTACGGGCTCGACCCGCGGCATTATGAGTTGCTTCTGGGTAAGGTGATCAAACGCGACGTTGCCAAGGGCGACCGGGTGAGCTGGGATATGATCGCGTGACCCAGACTACGGCCTTGGCACAGACCGGACGGCCAGTTGTACTGGTTTTCAGTCGCGCCTATATCGCCGACGAATTTCGCGAGAATGTCACACCGTTGGCGGATGAGTACGATTTTCGGTTCCTGTGTGACGGACGCAAGCCGGGGACCGAAGACACCCGCGCCCGGTTTTACCACTATTGGAAAGCGGGTGGGAAATTTACCGGCCTCTCCGACCGGGAAATCGACGATTGTATCTACCGCTGCCGGTTGTTGAGAAACCTGCCCCGGGAGAAGGCAGAGCGAATGCTGCATGCCATGGCTCATACCCTGCATGAGTACATGGAAGACAACCGGCCTGACCTTGTCCTCTCCCATCTGGTCGATGAATACATCACACACCTCATCTCCATTTTCGCTGCCCGCCGCGGCATCTTGTACATCGCTTATGTGTTTTCCTATTTCAGCGGATATGTGCAGGTCCTGGAGGGGAGCTACGGCGCACCTTTCAAATACAGGACCCCTTCCGACGAGGAGGTGACGGCAATCTGCGACAAGTATTCGGTCGGTGATTTCCGCCAGGATTATGCGCAAAGGCCCAAGGGCACCTGGTTCCGGCAGTTCAAGAGTGTCTTGCGCTACAATGCCAAGCTCGCCTATTTCCGGCTGAAGCGGATCATCGAAAACGATCCGCTCAACATGCATTACATGATCACGCCCTATGTCGCCGAACATCGCAGAATGTCCGATCTGCCGGCAAAGAACAGCTTCGACATCGATTGGCGGGCAAAGCTCGCGGCAAGAAAACAGGAAGGGCAGACAGTCCTATTCATGCCGCTGGGGTATTTTCCAGAATCTGCGATCGATTACTGGGTACGTGACACGTCAATCATCGAGTACGAGCAAAAGACCATCGAAATCGCCAGCAGCCTGGCCCAATCCTATTGCGTGGCAGTCAAGGAACACCCGCATATGGTGGGCTCACGCAATCCTGAATTCTATCAACGCCTGAAACGCACCGACAATGTCGTGATGATTCCACCGGAAGAGCACGGCACCAATCTGATCATGCAGACCGACGCCACGCTCGTCGGCGCCGGCAGTGCCGGTGTAGAGGCCGGGCTGCGCAATAAGCCGGTTTTCACCTATTGCGACACATCCTACTGGTTCGAGGGGTCAAGGTCGGTCTTTCTGCCGCTTTCCCAAACCTCGCAATGGCCCGCCCTGATCGACAACGCCCTGCCTGAACTGGAGCGGACCGATCCGCAGGCGCCCTCCGTACTGGCCTCCGAGTGCCTTCAATCCACCGCGCGCCAGAAACCGGCAAAAGGCCGCTGGCCGGTGTGCGATCCCGCAGATTTGCGAAACCTGCTTGATGCCGGGCTTGCCAGAAGCCGGTCCCGGCATGATAGCGGAGCTGCAAAGCCTTTCACCTCGTCGAGCAGCGTTGTATGAAACAAGCAATGCCGCTCCCTCCCCGATAAACTCGCGCCCTGCCAAGTGAACCGAAAGCGTGCCGACCATGAAATCCTATTTCGAAATCAAGCCCGGCGTTCCGGCCCTGCGCTACCTCGTAACCTACGGCTTTCTCACCTGGCTGGCCAAGCGCGCTTCAAAGCGCAAGCACAGGATGTTCACGCAGCTTTCCGGCAGCATTGACCGTCATGTGCTGGCAGAGGGGTACTTTGAAGCCGGCGTGCTGGAGATCCTTGAGGAAATCAGCCGGAAAACCGGTCGAACAAAACGGATGATCGACATCGGTGCGAATATCGGCAACCACACTGTCGGCCTTGCCCACGTGTTCGAGCATGTCGAGAGTGTCGAACCACACCCGATTCTGTTCAAGATTCTCGAAGCCAACACCCTGGGCAACAATCTGGGAAATGTGACCCGGCACAATGTCGGGCTGGCGAACGAGGACTCGAGCGGTACGCTGGTGGAGTCGGCGACGGAGCACGGCCTGAGCCGGGTGCGCGAAAGATCACAGTTGTCGCCGGAGGTTTTCGGTCTGTCGGTTGAACAGTTCGGTGCCGAACATAGCGTCGACCTCGTCTCGGCCGATGAGTTCGTGCGCCAGTTTGACGGCGATCTGAACGAAACCTTCATCAAGATCGATGTCGAGGGCATGGAAGAGGAAATCATGCTGGCGCTGCGCTCGGTCTTTACCGAGTACAAGCCGCTGGTCGGGTTCGAATGGTTCACCAAGTCGCAGCCGAAACTGGCGGAATTCGTCCTGAACTCGGAAGGCTACGAGTTGTGGGGTGTTTGCGTCCACGACAAGGGTCGCAACTATCTCAGGCGGGCTATCGCAATGCTGTTTTCGGGACGTTACTATACGCTGGAGAAACTGGATCCTGACAATCTGGACGATGTCTATCCGCTCGCACTTATGGTGCCGAAAGGCAGTCTTTCCTGAGCGAACCTTGAGGAAAGGAGAGGCGCTGGCCACTGTTTCCCAAGCTGCGCCTTGCCTTGACCGGATTTTTCCGCCACCTGACTTGATAAAATACTGAGCTGAGAAAGCGCGATCATGACGCACATTACTGACGATGAGACTCTCATCACCGAAGACATGTCCATCTTTGTCACCGGCGGCACCGGATCGTTTGGTCAGGCTTTTGTCAAAAGAGTGTTGGCTCAGTGCCCCAATATCCGCCGGCTGGTGGTGTTTTCCCGCGACGAACTCAAGCAGTTCGAAATGCAGCAGCGGTTTCCCGAGAGCAAATATCCGGGCCTGCGCTACATGCTTGGCGACGTTCGCGACCGGGGGCGTCTGGTCCGCGCGCTTGAAGGCATCGACATCGTGGTTCACGCTGCGGCGCTCAAACAGGTGGTTGCCGCCGAGTACAATCCGATGGAGTACATCAACACCAATGTGCTCGGGGCAGAAAACCTGATCGAGGCCTGTCTGTCCAACAAGGTGAAAATCGTCATTGCACTGTCAACCGACAAGGCCGCCGCACCGATCAACCTTTACGGCGCGACCAAGCTTTGCTCGGACAAGCTGTTCATCGCCGCCAACAATATCCGCGGCGCGCGCGATCTGCGTTTCTCGGTTGTCAGATATGGCAATGTGATGGGCAGCCGCGGGTCGGTGATCCCCTTCTTTGTCAATGCGCGGTCTTCGGGTGTGCTGCCGATTACCGACCCGCGCATGACCCGGTTCAACATCACGCTTGAAGACGGTGTGAATATGGTGCTGTGGTCGATCCTGAATGCCCAGGGCGCGGAAATACTGGTTCCCAAGATCCCGTCCTACCGCATTCTGGATGTGGCCGAAGCGGTCGGCCCGGAATGCGAAAAACCGGTTGTGGGCATTCGCCCGGGCGAAAAGATCCACGAAGAAATGATTACCGTGAGCGACAGTCTCAACACTGTCGACATCGGCGATTACTACGCCATCCTTCCTTCAAGCGGCGATGAGGTGGTCAATGACTACCTCGCCAAAACCGGTGGACGTCGCGTCGACACGGATTTCAGCTACAACAGCGGCACCAATGAGCAATTCCTCACGGTTGAAGAACTGCGTGAGCTGATTGCCGGCCATGTGGTCAAGGCCTAACCACGGATTTTACCATGATCCCCTATGGCAGACAGGATATATCGCAGGATGACATTGACGCCGTCATCTCGACACTGACGTCGGATTTTCTGACGCAGGGCCCTGCGACACCGGCGTTCGAGGCTGCCGTCAGCAAATATTGCGGCGCCGCTCATGCGGTCGCGGTGAACAGCGCCACCAGTGCGCTGCATATCGCCTGCATGGCACTGGGCGTGGGCCCCGGTGACCTGGTCTGGACATCGCCAATCACCTTCGTCGCCAGCGCAAATTGCGCGCTTTACTGCGGCGCCGATGTCGATTTTGTCGATATTGACGACCGCACATGGAACATGAGCCCGCAAAAGCTTGAAGCCAAGCTGGAGCAGGCCAGCCAGGCCGGACGGCTGCCGAAGGTTGTCATTCCGGTTCACCTGTGCGGCCAGTCCTGCGACATGGCTGCGATTGGCGCATTGGCCAAACGCTACGGCTTCAAGGTGATCGAAGATGCCTCTCACGCCATTGGCGCCGATTATGGCGGCGCCCCGGTGGGGAATTGCGCGCACAGTGATATCGCCGTGTTCAGCTTTCATCCGGTCAAGATCATCACCACAGCCGAAGGCGGGCTGTGCACGACCAATGATGCCGGTCTGGCGCGCAGCATGCAGCTCCTGCGCAGTCATGGCGTTACCCGTGAGAGCGATGAGATGACCCATGCGCCGGACGGTCCATGGTACTATCAGCAGATCACCCTCGGCTACAATTACCGGATGACCGACATGCAGGCGGCACTGGGCCTGAGCCAGATGTCGAGACTGCAGCAGTTCGTCGGACGGCGGCGCGACATCGCCGCCCGTTACGATGAGGCGCTGAAGGGGCATGGGCTGCAATTGCCCGAAACCATCGAGGGCGCACTGTCCTCGTGGCACCTGTATGTCATCCGGGTGCAGCCGGATGCGCAGCTGAAGGTGTTCGAAGGTCTTCGAAAAGCGGGCATCGGCGTCAATCTTCACTACATACCCGTGCCAAGCCAGCCCTATTACCGCGAACTGGGCCACGACCCCGCACTTTACCCCAGCGCGATGGCGTATTATCGGCAAGCGATCTCGATCCCGGTCTATGCCACAATGACAGATGAAAACGTGGACTACATTGCCGCTGAAGTCATTCGATTGCTGGACGAAAATCAATGACAACAGCTGTTATCCCAGCCCGCGGCGGAAGCAAGCGCATCTTGCGCAAGAATGTCCGCGAGTTCGGCGGCAAGCCGATGATCGCATGGAGCATTGAGGCCGCGGCGCGCAGCCCGCATATCACCCGGGTCATCGTGTCGACCGAGGATGCGGAAATTGCCGAGGTGGCGCGTGCATGTGGTGCGGAAACACCGTTCATTCGTCCTGCCGAACTTGCAGATGATTTCGCCACCACCAGCGATGTCATGCAGCATGCCGCCAACTGGCTGTCCGATCAGGGCGAAGCGGATGCACCGGTCTGCTGTATCTACGCCACGGCTCCTTTTGTTCGTGAAGAGGACCTCGACGGCGCGCTCAAGGCATTTGCAGACACAAAGGCCGACTATGTCTTTTCGGCCACCAGTTTTCCATTTCCGATACAAAGAGCCTTCCGTATCGACAATAACGGCCGGGTCGAGATGTTCTATCCGGAGCATCTGACAACACGTTCACAAGATCTCGAAGCAGCTTACCATGATGCGGGCCAGTTTTACTGGGGATCAGCAGCTGCCTGGCGCGAGAAGAGACCCATATTCTCCAAGCGCTCAACCGCTTTTCTGTTGCCTCCATATCGGGTGCAAGATATGGATACGCCCGAAGACTGGGAACGGGCGGAATGGATGTTCAAACAGATGCACGGGATGTGCGTCTCTTAATGCATGAGGATTTCATGACTAAGAATCAATATGTTACAGAACAAGAAGCCTTCTGGGCCGGTGAGTTCGGAAATGAATATATCGAACGCAACCAAGGCGACCTGCTTCTAGCATCCAACCTGCAGTTCTTCAGCAAGGCGCTTGCGCAAACCGCGCGATGCGGCAGCCTGATAGAGTTCGGCGCCAATATCGGAATGAACATCAAGGCGCTGAAACTCCTGCATCCCGAAATGGAATTCAGTGCGATCGAAATCAACTCCCAGGCTGCGGAAGAGCTCGGCAAGGTTGTCGATCCGGAGAACATTCACTGTGAGTCGATTCTCGACTTCTCACCCGATAGGCAATGGGACATTACCCTCATCAAGGGTGTTCTGATTCACATCAACCCCGATGCTCTGGAGCAAGTCTACAGCCGTCTTGTGCAATCGACATCGCGCTACCTGCTGGTGGCTGAATATTACAACCCTGCCCCGGTTGCTATCCCGTACCGGGGGCACTCGGACCGGCTGTTCAAGCGTGATTTCGCAGGGGAAATCATGGAGAAGCACCCGGAAATGAAGCTGGTGGATTACGGCTTTTCCTATCGCCGCGACCCCAAGTTCCCACAGGATGACATCACCTGGTTCCTGATGGAAAAGACTGCAATGGACGGGACCCACAACTGATGCTGACCTACTGCAAACATTGCGTCATGCCGGACACCAAGCCGGACCTGCGACTGGACGAGGAATTCGTATGTAACGCCTGCCGGAGCTACGAGAACCGCAAGGCTGTCAACTGGGACCAGCGGTACCAGGAGCTGACCGATATTCTGGCCCGGTACCGCAAGACCGATGGTTCGAACTGGGATTGCATCGTTCCCGTCAGCGGCGGGAAAGACAGCACCTACCAGGTCATCAAGATGCTGCAGCTCGGCCTCAATCCTCTGTGCGTGACATCAACGACCTGCGACCTGTCCGACATCGGCAGGAAGAACATAGAGAACATCAAGAACCTCGGCGTCGATTATGTCGAAGTGTCACCCAACCCACGGGTGCGCGCCAAGCTCAATCGTCTCGGTCTGACCCAGGTCGGCGACATCTCCTGGCCTGAGCATGTGGGTATTTTCACCATTCCCGTCCGTGCAGCCGTCCAGTTCAACATTCCGCTGATCATCTGGGGCGAAAACTCGCAGAACGAATATGGCGGCCCCGCTGCAGCGGCAGAAGACAACGTGCTGAACAGGCGCTGGCTTGAAGAATTTGGCGGATTGCTGGGTATGCGCGTCACCGACATCATCGGTCAGCACGACATTCAGGCGAAGGATCTGATCAATTACATCTATCCGTCTGATGATGAATTGTCGCGGGTTGGCGTTACCGGCCTGTTCTTGGGCCACTACCTTCCATGGGACGGCCTAAGCAATACCCTGGTATCGGTTGCCAATGGCTTCACCAGTTTCCACAAGAGCGTTGAAGGCTCCATTGTAAACTATGAGAACCTCGACAACTATCAAACCGGGATCCACGATTACTTCAAGTTTCTCAAGTTTGGCTTTGGACGCGCGACGGACCTGGCTTGCCTGCACATCCGGCGCGGCCGCCTGACGCGTCAGGACGCGCTTGATGTGGTGAAGATACACGACGGCAAGTTCCCGTGGACTTACCTCGACAAACCGCTTGCCGATATCCTGGCGCCGATGGACATGACAGTTGAAGAGTTCATCAAGGTATGTGACCGCTTCACCAACAAGAAGATTTTCAAGCGTCACCCCGATGGCAGCCTGATAAAGGACAAGCACGGGAATCTCACCAAAATAAACTACGACAACGTCTGACGCGGCGATGAATATCGGAATCATCGATTACGGGGTTGGGAACATAGGCTCTATCGAGCGTGCGCTCGAAGAACTTGACGTGACCGGCACGTTGCTGACCGATCCATCTGAGATTACGGGTGTGGAACGGCTCATTCTCCCCGGCGTTGGCAGCTACACAGAGTGCATGATGCGCCTCCATGGCGGAGGTTGGGTCGCGGCTCTGAACAAGAATGTGGCAAACGGCAACATGCCGCTTCTGGGTGTCTGCGTGGGCATGCAGCTCCTCTCTGGATCAGGTGTCGAAGGTGCTGCGGACGAAAATGGCACTCCGGGCCTCGGTTTCGTGCCAGGAACGGTGCGCAAATTGCCAGCCGCGGATCACAATCTCAGGCTTCCGCATGTGGGCTGGAATGAAGTGACCCACCGCGACCCGGGCGCCAGCCTGTTTGCCGACATTCCAGACGGTTCCGATTTCTACTTTGTACACAGCTACGCCTTCGAGACGGAGAGTGACGAACACATTGCAGCGGTAGCTGTTTATGGGACGGAATTCGTTGCTGCTGTTCAAAATGGCAATGTCTGGGGAACCCAGTTTCACCCGGAAAAAAGCTCACGTGCCGGCTTCGCCGTTCTCAAGAATTTTGCGAGTCTCTGACAATGCTGAAAACTCGCATCATTCCGACCCTGCTGTGGAAACAATTTGGTCTCGTAAAGGGTGTCGGCTTTGACAGCTGGCGCAGGGTGGGACCCGTACTTCCCGCAATCAAGGTCTACAACCAGAGAGAAGTCGATGAACTGATCCTGGTCGACATAACGGCCTATATTGACCAAAGCGACCCGGATTACGAATCGATAGACGATTTCGGCAGGGATTGCTTCATCCCGCTCACATTCGGGGGCGGAATCAGGGATATCGAGCAGGTTCAGATCCTGTTGCGTGCCGGCGTCGACAAGGTCAGCCTGAATACATCCCTGTATGAAAAGCCTGATCTGGTTGGAAAAATTGCCAACAGGCATGGTTCTCAATGCGTGGTCGCCAGCCTCGATGTTCGCAGCGAGGGCTCTGGATGGAGATGTTACAGCCGGGCAGGCACGCATGACACCGGCAAGGATGTCGTCGCCTGGGCGAAGGAACTGGAAGACAAGGGCGCCGGCGAGATTCTCCTGACTTCGATCGAAAGAGACGGAACATTCCAGGGCTACGACCTCAAGCTCGTTGAAGCCGTGGTCAACGCTGTTTCGATCCCGGTGATCGCGTCGGGCGGCGCAGGGAATTACCAGCACATGGTTGAGGTCGTCCGCGACGCGGGCGCATCAGCGGTCGCTGCCGCCAGCATATTTCACTTTACGGAACTCACCCCGGCCGGGGCCAAACAGGCGCTCGCAGATGCAGGCATCCCGGTGAGGAAAGCCTACAAACCCGGCTGAATATGCAGTAAAGCGCGTGTGAGAGAGCCTGTTCAACACGCTCCATGACATAGTGGCAGCATGCCACCAAGGGAACTGGTAGTTAGATGACAAGCAGTCAAGGCGTTTCGGTCACGGTCGTGATACCGGCCTACAACGCGGCCAGGACGATTGCATCCACCCTGGAAAGCGTGATGGCCCAGACGCGTCCGGATTGGGAAGCGATCGTGGTCGATGACCGCTCCACCGACGACACCTGTACGATTGTCGAGGAACTGGCGTCCCGGGACAGCCGCATCCGGCTTCTCGCGCTCGAAAAGAACAACGGCGCACCGGCCGCGCCACGCAATCGCGGCGTCGAAAACGCAAACAGCCCGTGGGTCGCCTTCCTTGATTCCGACGACCTGTGGCATCCCAGAAAACTGGAGCTCCAGCTGAAAGTCCTGGCGGAAACCAATGGCAGCTTCAGCTGTACGAAAATGCGCGACTTCCCCGACGGAGCCACCGTCGTCGATGAAGACATTGAAAGCCCGGTGAAAACACGCCGGATCGGTTTTACCAGTCATCGCATCAAGGGCCGCATTCCGGCTTCCAGCGTCGTCGTGTCGACAGACCTTGCGCGCAAGTTCCCGTTCGAGGAAGACCCGAGCTACAAGGCGGTCGAGGATTATCACTGTTGGCTGCGCATCCTTCACAGCGGCGTTCCCTGCATCAAGCTTGAGGAACCCTTGTTGAATTACCGGCGCATTGCCGGGCAGATCTCCGGGTCCAAGTTCAAGATGATGCGCCGAATTTTCAATGTTCATCGCAATTTTGAACAGACACCGCTCATCTCCGCGGCTTTCTTCACGGGCAGCCATGTCGTGCTTGCGCTCTATCTGCGATTAATCAAAAAGGGTTTGTGATGGCTTTAACGGCAATCGTCGCTGGTGGCGCCGGCTTTCTGGGATCACATCTGTGCGACCGTCTGCTTTCGGAGGGCCGGCATGTCATCTGTGTCGACGATCTTTCCACCGGATCGGAAGAGAATGTCGCCCATCTGGCGTCCGAAAGCCGGTTTGAACTGCTGCGGCATGACATTCTGGTGCCGCTGCGGATCAAGGCTGACGAGGTCTACAACCTCGCCTGCCCGGCATCGCCGCCGAAATACCAGCTGGACCCGATCCGCACGACCCAGATCTGTGTCACGGGCACCAACAACCTGCTCGAGCTGGCCCGGCACAACAATGCCCTGTTTTTCCAGGCCTCGACCAGCGAAGTCTATGGCGATCCGGAGGTGCATCCGCAGCCGGAGAGCTATCGTGGCTGCGTCAATCCCACCGGCATCAGGGCCTGCTACGATGAAGGCAAGCGCTGCGCCGAAACACTCTGTTTCGACTATCATCGCTTTCACGGCCTCGATGTCCGGGTGGTCCGCATCTTCAACACCTATGGCCCGCGCATGGCTGCCGATGACGGCCGCGTTGTCACCAATTTCATCAATCAGGCCTTGAACGGTGAGGACATCACCATTTACGGCAACGGCGCGCAGACACGCAGCTTCTGCTATGTCGACGACCTGATTGACGCCTTCCGGCTCTTTGCATCATCGGAATTGGGATTTCCCGGACCGCTGAACACAGGCAATCCGGAAGAGTACACCATGATCGAGCTCGCATCGCTGGTGATCGAACTCACCGGTTCGTCCTCGAAGCTGGTTTATCGCGACCTGCCCGAGGACGACCCGAGACAGCGCTGCCCCGACATTACCCTTGCCAAGGAAAAGTTCGGCTGGTCGCCCAGGATAGGGGTCCGCGAGGGACTGACGCGGACAATCGAACACTTCCGCAGCCTCTGACAGCCGCCAGGCGCTTTTTTCGGACCAGAGACCGCTCATTGCCCCGACGGCAATCCGCCGGACGCAGGCGCTTCGACAGATGACATGACGCAGGGCGTTTGGGTTTTCAGACCGGCAGGCCCGGGCCCCGCACGGCTTTACCGGGCGGTGTGGTCATCACTGTGAGGGCGGCGTGCCGATCGGGAAATATCTGAGACCGGCTTCGCTGGCACGGTCATGGCTGTAGACATTGCGCAGATCGACGAGGGCGTCGCCCTGCATCAGGGCGCGTGCGTCCGGCAGATCCAGCGCGTTGAATTCGCCCCACTCGGTCAGCAAGGCAACACAATCGGCGCCCTTGAAGACCTCCATCGGACTGGCCATCCACTCGACACCCGGCAGCATGGGCCGGGCGTTGTCCATTCCCACAGGGTCATAGGCCCTGACCGTCGCGCCCATTGCGATCAGCGCGGGCAATATGGTCACGCTCGGCGCGTCGCGCATGTCATCGGTGTTCGGCTTGAACGTGACACCCAGAATACCGATGGTCTTGCCGTTCAGATCGCCGCCCAAGGCGCCGGCAATCCTGTCGACCATCGCCAGCTTGCGCGCGGAATTGATGGCCTGCACCTGCTCGATCAGGGTAACCGGCGAATTGAATTGTCTGGCCTGATAGATCAGCGCCGACACATCCTTGGGAAAGCACGAACCGCCATATCCCGGTCCCGGGTGGAGGAACTTGTCGCCGATGCGATGGTCCTTGCCGATCGCCATCGCCACTTCCGCCACATCCGCGCCGGCCTTTTCACTCAGATCCGAGATTTCGTTGATGAAGCTGATCTTCATGGCGAGGAAAGTATTGGCGGCGTATTTGGCCAGTTCGGCGGAAATCCGGGAGACCGTCATGATCGGCACGTCGCGCATCGCCAGCGGCTGATACAGGTGACGCAGCATCTTCGAGGCCTTTTCGGTGTTCGCGCCGATGAGCACGCGGTCGGGCTGCATGAAGTCCTGCACCGCAGAGCCTTCGCGGAGAAATTCCGGGTTCGAACAGACGTCGAAATCGGCGTCGGGGCGCAGGGAGCGGATCAGCGCCTCGATTTGATCATTGGTGCCGATCGGCACTGTCGATTTCAGGATCACCACCGTGTAGCCATCGAGATACGGCGCGATCTCGGTCACCGCGCTGGTGACCTGGGAGAGATCGGCCTGGCCGTCATCGGACATCGGCGTACCGACCGCGATGAAGATCAGGTCGGCAGAGGCAAGCGAAGCATCGGCGCCACAACGGAAGCTCAGAGCGCCGGAATTTCCGTGCCGGACCAGAAGATCATCAAGGCCGGGCTCATAGATCGGCGAAATCCCCTTGCGCATCTGTTCGATACGCTTTGCATCATTGTCGATGCAGGTCACGTTCCAGCCGAGCTCGGCAAAGCAGGCACCGGACACAAGTCCGACATACCCGGCCCCAATGATCGAAATTTTCATTCTATGCTCCGTGCCTCAAAGAATTGGCACCCATCACGAATTCGGGGCCGGTCGTCTGGTTGCCTGAACTGCCATCAAACAGTACGCGATGCAACAAGTATCGCTGATACAACAGCTTGCTGAAATATCAGCCAGTATTACGGGCGCGCTTCCAGGCAGACAACATCATTCCGAAAGAATGATGTGCGCCGCCGATGTCATCGAGTATCGAGGCATCGGCGATCTGCAAGGGCGAGGTCTCAGACAGGATACCTGCAGACAGCGCCGCCTGTTTGTCGACGGTGCGATGCAGATGTATTCCCGGTATATAGAGTTCGCGACGGCGGGACGGCTGCATCCCGGGCAACGACTTGGCGGCTATCTGCCGTGCATTGTCGGTGGCCTCGAGGATGGCTTCCTGCCGCACGGTGAAGTGTGCATTTGCCACGTCCAGCGCATAGGCGTCACGGACCCTGAGCTGGGCATAGATGTTGTAAGCGGCAGCCTGTGGAAACAGGCCGAACTTGTTGAACAGGGCTTCCGATATCAGCCCCGGATCCGGAGCCTTCATGAGACGTCCGAGAATCGATCTTGTCGGCAGGCCGAACACGGCGCGCCGCTCTATGCCGCTGTCGAGCCGGGCGAAGCTGAAACGGGCAGGCCGGGCCGTCATCAGAATATCGCGCTCGGGGCAGGTCATCGGCTTGAGCCAGTAACCGTCGCCGCCGCGACGAACATTGGGGACGATTTCCTGCGTCCGCGGGGCAAGCCCCAGCGACACGATCACATGATCGGAGACGAAACCGGTGGCCATGGCTTCACCCAGACTGCGCGCCAGAAGTCTGGGGGTTTCCAGTGCGCCGGCGCAGCACCACACCCGCCGGCCCTCATGGCGTTCACCCTCCGCCTCCACCACCGCACCGTTGTCTTGCAGTGTGATGAGAGACGCGCTGCCAGGGGTCAGCGTCAGATTGCGCGATTGCTGCAGTCCCGCCCAATGCGGTTGCGGCCTGATCGGCGCGCGCGGGATGAACAGGGCCGGCTCGGTGACGCTCAGATCTGCTGCAGCAGCCGGATAGAATTCCGCCAGCAGTGCCTTGAAATCCTCACGGCTCGAGCTCTCGACCGACTGGTCGCCAAGAAACGGGATCACGCCGTGCCAGTAATTGCCCAACCCGCCATGGCCAAGATACTGACAGGGAACGCCCCTGGCCTGCGGGTATTCGATCAACCGCCCCTCGGCGGGGCCGGCAAGAACAAGAATCCGCCGTCCGCGCGGCAGGCCGATTGCCACGGCCAGCGCCGACAGACCCGAACCGATGATTATGTCGTCGAAGACCACAGCCGATTACTCAAGTTGATATATCCATACCATTTCCAGCCCGCAGCCCGGATGGCCACGTCCAATGGTCGCAAGAGACAGGGAAAGCCGCCACATAGCCTTTGCAAAGCGTCATAGATTGCGTGTGCCGCCTTCTCCACACCCGACCCGTGCGGCCGCTCGATCATCTCAAAAAGCCGGACAGCATCCGTGTCCGCGGCGGGGCCATCCCTGAAGAACTGCGCCAGTTCGCGCTGGCTGACCGCTGCCGTGGTGCCAGAAGGCACGTCACTGAGCTGCGCATAGACATATCCGAGGTGAACAATCACGGCTGATCTGAGCTGCGCCGCCGCATAGGCCGCAGCCCGGGCCTTGACCCGGGGATACTGATAGCAGTTGGTGATCGCGGTCACATTCGCCGTCGCAGTGGAAAAATAGATGACCCGGCCGATGTGGTCCGGGCCGATCAGATCGATGAGCGCCTGGTTTTCCTGCTCGTCGCGCGAATAGGACAGCACCCAGATCTCGTCGTCCGGCTGGAAGCCGTAGCTTGCCATATCGCTGTGCGACAAGGCAGCGTCGAACCGGGCTGCTACCGCCTGATCGGCCGCAAGTTGCTGCCACAGCCTGGAATTCCTGCCGATCAGTATGCGTCTCATGCCGCTACCTGCCCCGTCAAACTGTCACCCGCGCATGCATTGCAACGCCGGATGCGCATAGGCCCCCACCTGGAGCAGAAACCCTGCTTCAACCCGGGTGAGTGTTTCTCAACACCATGGCTGCCTTATCCCGGCTCCGGGTCTATCCGTGCACCCAATCCATGTCAACGACACGGCCTCGCCATCGGTGGCCGCTGCCCTGTTCACCCGCGCAGGCGGCGCTGGACTTGCTGTTGACCGGACTGGCCCAGCGCTCCCCGGCAACAGGAGCTGAAACGGAAAAAAACCGGCCGGATGACAAGCATCCAACCGGTTTTCCAGTGAAGGTCAGTTTAGCGGTCAGTCGGGAGGAAGACCGACCGAGAAACAACCTTAGTTGGTCGTCACGATCTTGCAGCGGGCAGCGCCGGTTTCAGAAAATTCAACCTTTTCCTCGATGCCGCGGGCACAGGTGTCCTTCAGCTTGGCCTGCTGTTCAGGCGTAGCAGCGTCCCAGCGAGCCTGGAAGTCGGCATCTTCGCGATCGTTGCCTTCTTCGTCCATCATGATGTCGACGACGGCGGTGTCGCCATCGGCCATTGTTTCCATGGCGGTGCGGTTATAGGACTGCACGCCTTCGGCGAAAGCGCCGGTTGCAAACAGGGCGGTGAGAGCGGTTGCTGCGATGAGCTTTTTCATGGTGTTTCCCTTTCGTTAATTCGTACATCAGGGAAACATCGAAGGCGGGAATTGGTTCCAAGAAAAATTTGCAAGGGACTGCTAAATCATAGCGAGCCCGCCTTCGCACAGGCAGCAAAACAGCCGCTGTCGAGCCTGCGGCCGGCGGCACGCAATTGCCGGGATTTAAATCCTGCGACCGTCGATTTCAGGCGTAAAGAACGGAATCATATCCGTAGGTTTCGCTCAATCTCTGACCAAGAATGTGCTTGTGCTTGTGCTCGAAGGTCAGGAATTCGCTCAGCGTGGTCGAACTCTCGCGCGGCCAGAGCAGCTGCAGGCGGCGCAGCTTTGTCGGCACCCTGATGCCGGCATCTTCGGCGCGCACGATGATGTCGGAAATGTCATCCCAGGTTTTCTGCATTTCATGGGCGGCGGCAAACTCGATGATGGCGGCTTTCTTCTTCTCGTCCGTCGGCGTGTTCATCGAGGCGTTGTCGAGCTCGACCTGGGCCATCTTGCGCATGTTGACCGCATTGGGCAGCAGCCAGTTTTCGACATTCTGCATGTTCTCGGCCACGCTTCCGACCAGCTTTTCATCAAAATTGCGCATGTCGAAATTGCATCCGGATTCGGTCAGCAGGCCGCGCAGGAACTCCATCAGCTTCTTTGAATCATTGGGCAGCAGATCCGGATAGTGCTTGTAGATATCGGCTGCGATCCTGCTTCGGTAATAGGCATTGCGGCCAAATTGGGCGAGCAGCGATTCATAGTGCTGGCCCGCGACCTTGTCTCTGGCGAGATCGGATTCAGTCAGGGTTGCAATCAGATTTTCCAGAACCTCCTCGCTTGCGCCCTGCGGCTGCCAGCGGCCGGTTTCAGAGACGTTGGCTGCAGGCCGCTTGACGGATTCGCCCAGGGCGCCGTGGAAGGCATCGAAAATTTCCCCGGCGATCTGCAATTCTTCCGACAGCTTCTTCAGATCGCTTCTGTCAATCGGTCTTGAGCTCCCGTTGGGCTCACACAGCGCATCGAACATCTCGGGCTGACTGAAGGACAGCCATTCCCTGAACTCTTCATCAGCGAGGCGCTGATCAATGCGGTTGACCAGCTCCGCCAACGCATTCAGGTCATCGCCCGCAGGGCTCAGCCCGTTGATGCGGTAGATGCAGGTCTTGAGCACCGGCGTTCTGGCCAGGCGCGTGATCAGGAAGGCGGCGACAATCTGGTCTTCGAGCTGCGGCAGCGCCACGAAGGCCTCGTCGCGCCCCAGGAGGCTGAGAGCCCTGAACAGGATATTGCCGTCACGCGCAGGCCTGAATTCCGTCTCGGTGGCCCAGAAGTCCGGATTGATGGCGTCGGCTAGCAACCAGGGCGCCGGATCGCGAATAAAGGCCTCCCAGGCAAAGGAGCCATCATGAGAGCCCATGCCATAGAAGATGGCCGAATGAACCTTCAAGGGTGTGAACTCGAACGGCGAATAGGGCGCTGCCACCTGATCATGCTTGATGCTCAGTGCGGCAGGCAGGGATTCAAAATCATTCGGCTCAGACAATGACGACCGCTTGGCCGGCCTGTGCGCATCGATTTCGGCAATCTTCTTGTGGCTGGTCGTATAGACCCCGCGCAGCAGCTGCAGGCCGGTGGTGTTGGCCTTGAACGCGATGATGCTGTCGGAACTCAGGTGCTGGCCGGCCCGGAGCTTGCGCCCCATGGTGTCGTAGAAGACCAGATGGTCTCCGGCGGAAATCTCGTAGACCGAAAGCTTGACCTTCTCGCCGCTTTCATTGGGAAACACATCGACGAAATAATCGGGCTGCGACAGCTCGAACCAGCGGTGCTCCTGGGTCAGGATTTCGATCAGGTTCTGCCCTGCATCGCCAACTTCCGCGTCATCCCAGTCGCCAGAGCTTGAGAGCAGCTGACGGTAGGCGTCGACCAAATTGTCGCTGATCGACTGGAACGTGCCCGGGTCGATATCGATGATATCGCTCCACTCATTGGCCCGTTGCCTGTGTGCCGAGACATGCAGGAAATAGAGCCCGTGCAGCAGCGGCCGGCTGCCTTCAATGGTCAGAACCGCATTCTGGACGCGGTCGTTTTCAACAGAAGCACGAGTGATTGCAGTGGCAGTGTCATCCCGGGGCACCAGCTCGGCTTCGGTGATGTCGTAGCCGACAGGAAAGATCTGCAGCGCATCTTCAAGATGCGGCACTTCGAGCCGGAAACTGGTGACGGCAACCACATTGCTGGTTTCGTCGTCCTCATGCACCGGCCAGGAGGTGAAATAGCCCGCCCAACCGATATGGGCATGCGGCTTCTTGACATGATGGATGCGCTTGTCGGACCAGACAAACCGGGCGTCGGGATCATCGCCTTGCTCCTCGGGAAGGGCGATGACGACGTTGCCATAGCGCGCATGGGGCACAGGCCCTTCGGTCTCTCCCACCAGCTCGAACGCCTTGAGCGGCTTTGCCGTCTGAGCGTCATCGATCAGCAACTCGACGGAATGGGTTCCGCGCGGCAGCCGGAGTGTTCTGAGAAAATTTTCGCCGGGCGAAATCGAGAAGATGTCGACGACTATTCCGGAGCGGTTGCCTTCGCGAAACGCGTGCGGCTTGAGGTGGCACAAGACGATCGCACCCTTGCGGTGCTTGACCAGTTCCTCCCCCTTGGACGCAAAATACCCCAGCACGGCCTGATCTTCGCCATCCCAGGCCAGCCAGACATTCTCGCAATCTCCGCCCCGAAACCCCATTGAACTCTTTCCTGTACTATTCAAATGGTTTATTGGTTTTAAAGACTTATAATGAAATTCAGCAAAAGGGAACGCTGAATTGGCTGTTAATGATAACAACGAAATTCACGTCGGCCTCACGGGACCGGTGAGATCAGGCAAGACAAACTTGTTTGTCGACTTCGCAAAATGCGTTGAACTGAACTTCCACGGCTTTCAACAACTCCACAATATCAAGATCGAAACCGACCGGGTAAACCGAAAACTACTTAGGACATACTATCGCAACCTGCCGGAAGCCACGGAGAGCGTAACCGATATCCGGTTTGACCTTGAGCTTGATCTGCCTGCCGAGACCGGGCTTGCGTCTGCTGACGGCTTGCAGAAACGGCAATTCAACATTCATGTTCGTGATGCCCCGGGCGAGGCCGCCTTCCCAAGCGAGGATGTGCCCGGAAAGACCAATCCGCACGCCGAAAAGGCAAAGGAACTGGATGAGTGGTTTTCCAAGGCCAAAGGCATCGTCCTGGTGATATCGGCGCTCAATGCCGGCACCGACGAAGGCTTCGAGGCGTTGATCGACAAGGTCGAGGATTTTTTCGAGCGCGCCGGAAAGCCGGAATTTGAAAACCTGGAACGCGTGGTGATCGCGGTCAGCATGTTCGATCTGCTGTTGTTGCGGTTTGGCAATCGCTCACGCGACATCGCCACAGAGCCTGAGGCAGTGCTTGCCATTTTGCACGCCCACATGCGGCCGGCCTTCGACATCATCAAGGATTTCCGCCCGTTCCCGTCACAGCAGCGCGACATCGACCTGAGGTTCATCGCCACTTCCAGCTACGGTTTTCATCCGCAGCTGGGCTGCGCCAATATCGATGCCAATGCCGAAATTCTCGATCCCGGCAATTCACGCTTCCCCGTGCCGTTGACGCCGGACAATGTCCGCTATCCCTACATGACGGCCGATCCGTTCATCTTTGCGGCGCTGGGACTGGACAGTCCGTTCCTGTTCACGCGCGATGAAATCCTCAGCGGCATTCTGAAGGACCGGAATCCGGCCGGTATCGCCTTCCAGCCTGCAACCGCGGTTGCCCCGGAGCCCGCGGAGACGGCGGACGAGACGTCCGCCTAGACAGCAGAAACGCCGCGCATCCGACCGGATTGCGCCGCGTTCTGTGGCCTCACGACAAGATACGTGCGTCAGATTTCACGCCGGAAATTCGGCCTGACCACCACCGGTCTGCGGCGGCGCGGGCGCTGGGCAGCGTTGGCGTCCACTTCATCGAGAACTTCCGCACTTGAGGCGGCGAGACCTGGCTGCGCGGCGGCAAGCTTTGCGGCGGGCTTGGCCTCGGCGAAGTTCCCGGGCGCCGGAGCCTCCGGCTGCGCTTCGAAGACCGGGTTTTCAGCCTCATCTGCAGCGTCGGGGGCAACAGTCTCGGGGCCGGCGCTCCGGTTTTCAGCGGCGTCATTGTGACGGCTGATGCGGCGGCCGACTTCGGCCAGGCCCTGTTCCGAGATCAGGATGCCGCGACCGGTCTTGCGGGCCAGCTGCTTGCGGAAAAGACTGTCGACGATAAGCCGCATCTGGCTGCGCATTTCGTGCGAGTAATCCTCGTCATAGAGATGCGGCAACAGGTAGCCCTGCTTGTCGAACACGGTGCTGAGGATCACATTCTTGGCCGCCAGAACCGAATCCGGATCATTCGGCTTTGCATCGAGATCGAGATCGGCGATGTCGAGATCTTCTTTGCGCCGGGTCGACTTGGAGACGACATTGGCATCCCAGAAAAGCTTGGACAGCAGCAGCGAGAGTTCCTGCAAGAGCGCCAGCAAGGCCGGGAAATAGTCGCGCGCCGAGGCACTTCCGTTAAACAGCGCCTCGACCTTGCCGATGGCCTTGCTGATGGCGTCTTGCGACGGGTTGATCCGGTCGTAAAGACCTGCGAGCTCCTCGCGGTAGGGACCGCCTTCGAGGCCGCGTTGCTCGGCTGCCACGAGACAGGTTTCGAGCACTTCGGTGCGCATCTGGTCATAGGCTCTGGTGATCGGCTTCAACCGCTCGGGGCCATTCACGTCCAGCATTTCGCCGCGCAGATTGTCGATGATCTGCTTGCGCCGGTCGGTCTCGTCACAAACCTGCGCGAAAGCGGCCTGTTCGGTATCGAGCGTGTCGATCTTCCGGAACACCGCCATCAGGGCCTGCGGTTCGCAGGCGGGAAGGTCGGACACCGACTTGAGATCCGACAAGACTTCCGTGACCACCTCGCAATAGCTCGCGGTCTGCTTGAAACTGGTCTGCGACGGCGTGTCGATGAAGGCGTTGACGCTTTGCAGGAACCCATCGGCGTCGAGCGTGTAGCCTGAAGCAACATCCTCTGTGAGCTGGGTCTGGGTGGTTTCAAGCTCGGCGGCAGCGTTGACCAGATCTGCCTGCAGCGAAGCCTGCCGCTGGTTTGCCGCCAGCAACTGGTTGCGGCTTGCCTCGTAGTCCTTGCGGACGCTGGCAAGCTCGGCGCGGGTTTCTGCGAGCAGTTCCCCAAGCGCGTTGTAACAGGTGCCTTTCAATCCGCCGCCGGTGCCGGCGCGGCGTCGGCGGTTGCAGGCAGGGTCACTGGTAAGCTGGCTGGCCAGCCCATCGGCCAGCAGGATGGCCTTGCTGTCAGGCGAGACACCAGCCTCGCCTTCCTCGGCCTTCAGCGCGGCTTCAAGCTTTTCGACCATCTCGGCCGCCATCGCGGTCTGGGTCTGCTTGGCGGCAACCAGGGTTTCAAGATCTTCGATCTGGGTACCCACCTTGACCAGCCCCTGCTCGATTTCGCCCTGCTGGGTGGTGAGCTGGCCCTGCCGGTTACGCAACTGGGCCTTTCTGGTCTCGATCAGTGTCTGCAGCTCGGAGGCGATTTCGCGTTTCTTGTCGCGATCGCGCAATTCGTCGGTAAGGGCGCCCATCCGGGCCGAATAATCCTTCAGCGCCTCGTCGCCGAGCAAGTCAGCTCTCTGGTCGAGATAGCGGTCATTCATGTCCTTGCCGATGTCATGCGCATAAAGCCCCATCTGCCGCAAATTGGTTTCGGCATTGGCCAGATCGGAGCCGCCGACGCTCAGGAACTGCTGATGGTAGGAAGCAAAGGACGAGATCCAGCAGATCGCCACCGCGACCAGGTAGAATGGCGTCACCAGGGCAATCTGCGTGATCCGGTTGGACGATATGCCATCGCCAAGAACCAGCGACGTAAAAGCCAGGAAGCCGACGGCCAGCGCTGTGATCCCGACCCAGGCATAGGTCTCGGTCATGAAGATGCGCGCGCCGCCGCTTGTCGCATATGCAGTCATGAAGAATGCAACTGCAGCAAAGACGATGATGAAACCCTGTTTCAGGCGGGTCGTGCTGAGGACCGCGTTCCCGTCATTGTTGTTCTTGTCCATTTCAACGCCTGCTCCCTTTACTCAAACTTTACTGCTGACTAACCCCGGCGTCTTGGTGGTATACGAATTGTTAACACGGGTGCTTTCATCCCTGCAAGGCGAACCGCCACGAGGAGCACCAGCGCTGCCGGTATTGCCATGAAAAGGTGATGACTCGTTCCTGCCGACAACCATGTCATCGGCTGGCCCATGACCGGCAACAGCCCGAAGGCATTCGACCAGGCCAGGATCCATTGCATCAGGAACAGCATGCCGGCGCCGAGCGCAATGCAGGCCAGCGCCTGATCGGCGCCCGTCTCGACCGGATCACGCGACCGTTTGGCCTGAAGCTTCAGATAGAGATTGATGACGAGAAAGATGAAGCAGGCCTGCAGCGTGATCAGCAGAACAGCCGCGGCATTGCCGTGCCGGGTGACGATGTAGGTGGCGGCAAAATCGCTCTGGACGACCGGGACACAATGGGGCCGGACCGGCCCCTTGAGTGTCGATGGCGTGCAGCGCAGGGTTTCGGCGGTCTGCGCCTCTTCCGGGCAGGATATCCCGAGGCCTTGCGAAATCGTGTCGCCGAGCCAGCCGACCGCATGGCCGATACTGTAGGGCGCCGCCGTCAGTTCCGCACTCATGCCGCAGGGCGCATTTGCCAGCGTGGCGCGTGATCTGAGCACGTGAAAGTTCATGTCGCGCAGCAGCAGCTGCCGCGGCTCCTCGTAGCCACCGGTGCGGCCGAAGCGCAGATCAGCCCAGCTCATCAAGCGTTCGACCGGCAACCGCCGGCCCTCACCCAGCACCTTCTCCAGCTCGGTGATCTGCTTGTCAGGACCATCGAACCAGGACCAGTCCTCGACCCCGAGCCCGGCCTTGGCCGGCACGTCCCGCAATGCCACCGCCATCACCAGCGCGACCAGCGGCGCGGCGATCGCCACCCGCGCCAGAGTCCAGTTGACCCGGTTGCGAATGGCAACTGCGAAGGTGATGACGAGCAGGCAAACCACGGCGAGCGCCAGGATCAGCACCTCGCCGCGCATCACCGCCCAGGTGCCCATCAGCGCCAGCGGCAGCCCCAGCATGAGAATGAACACCGCCCGCGGGATGGCAAGCGTCCTGATCAGCATGGCCGCGACCAGCACCAGCACCAGAGCCGCCGCAACCAGATATTCCGGTGACGCCATCACCACATCCATGACTTCGCGGGCACGGTCGAGCGCCAGCAGCGGCGCCAGGATGATGGCTGCAAACACCAGCAGCAGCAGGGCGAACTGCGCGTAACTCATCCGGTAGTCCTGGATCGCCGGAACGTAGGACAGCGGGATCCGCCTGATGTCCCTTAAGTCGTCATATTCCTCTTCGCGGATCCGCCAGCCGATCGCCATGACGCCGACGACGGCGGTGATCGCGGTGGCCGAACCGATGATGATCAGCGGCGAGTAGTCGGATTTGACAGCCGGGACGAACAGCAGCGCGATCAGGAACAGCGTCGACAGGATGACGGCAATCAGAGTGATGCCGAACCAGGCCTGGGCCAACAGTCGGGCGCGGATCAGCCATTGCGCGAGGGCCGCGCCCAGAAGCACGACGATGGCAAACTTGCCCGCCTCGACCGGCTGGATCGATCCGCCAAGACCGGTCTGGTTGCCGAGGAAGAACCAGGCCGCGAACAGGGCGAAGACGATGGCCAGCAGCCACATCGTCGGCGAGAAGAAGGAAGGACGTCCGGCGAAATCATTGCCGATCCTGAGCTTCAGCGCCGTCGGCGAGACGATCGTCAGGGCCATCACGAACAGCGGCAGGATGTCGAGCACGACAAGCTTGTGCTTGATGAAAAACCGCTCCCAGTCGGTGTTGGGGCCTTCCGCGCTCATGGTGAACATCGAGATCGAGCCAATGGCGATGATGCCGGTAAGGACCAGCCAGAAGGCCGACAGGCTGGCGCCGCCGGAACGGTCCAGCGTGACGACAAAGGTGGCGCAGACCCAGGTGGCGCCCAATCCGTAAAACAGCCAGCGCGAAGCGTCCGGAACATCGGTGACCATCCGGGCGATTGCAACCAGATCCGGCAAAAGCGCAAGCAGCAAGACAAAACCGCCCGCCACAACGAGAAACGCGGCCCGGACAATGGAGCCGTGGGCGCGCCAGATGGTGGCGCCGGGAACCGCCAGCACGATCAGAAGGCAAAGGCTGATGGCTGCGCCGCGGGCGAGAATTTCCGCGCTCACCAGTCCTTCCGGCGAGCTGACAAACAGCCGGTCGAGGGTCGAGGGAAGCTTAACTTGCGAAACCTCGATGCTTGCCCCCCTTGGCAGCACATTGGGCGAGCTGTCCAGCGGCGGCGGGCAGTCCTCGGCCGAGACCGTTTCTTCAACCTCATCGGTCGCCCTTGCACAGACGCTCTCGTCAAACAGGGCGACCCGGCGGTTGGGTGCGATGTGCACCTCCCATCCACCATCCGGAGCCGGCGTCGTCTCGATCGCGTAGCGGGTCTTGCCAGCGGTAAAATGCGTGACCGGCGGATTTTCCAGTTCAGCAATCGACGCCACGGGAATTTCGATGCCGGTGCGGCCGAAATTCTGGCGGGTCCGCTTGCCGTTGACCCAAGTCTCGAAACTGACCGGAACCAGCTGCGCCTCGCGGTAGATCGAGACAAACAGGCGGTCATCGGAAAGGTTCTTGCGGACAATGAACTCGAGTTCCGGGTTGGCGCGCGGCATGGCGATCAGGGCGTAGCTGTGCATGGTGCAATCAACATCGCCGCCCAGGACCGCAATCGTTGCCCGGCCTTTCCTGCGCAACAGATCACTCAAGCCAACAGGCTCGAGCAGATCTGACACCCGGCCGGTGATGTCCTGGCTCAGCTTGTTGGCCTGCGACACCACCCAGCTGACCGTGCTCTGCTCGTAACAGCCCTTGACCGGCTCCCCATCGACACGGATCTCCGCGCCATTGCGGTAGACAACTGCGGTCGATGCCTTGCCGCTCCAGTCTTCGACCACGAACTCGATGCCGTCGTCATCTTTGATGGCGATCTTTACGAATTGCGACCCGGCCGAGACCAGCGTGTAGGCGCCTTGCTCGCGGGAGATCTCGTAACGCTCACTCGAGCCCTCCTCGGTCTTGCCGCCGAATTCGACATTGAGACCGCGCAGCTCGGCCACGCGGCTGATCAGCAATTGCCCGTCGTCGCTTGCGCGCAGGCGCACATGTTGCAGCTCCGCCGAGCGGGCGCCTGCAGGCTGCAGCAATTCCGCCCGTCCAAGCACGACCTCTTCACCGCGGGGGATTGTCAGCTTCAAATCCTTGAGCGCGCTGAACTGCGGCGCCTGTTCGGCCGCCGTCTGAAGCGCAAACATCCACCAGAAGATCACGGCCATCGTGGCGAGCCAGAAGACCAGCCGCATGACGATGCCCAGGACCGAACTGATGGAGCGGACCAGCTTCATTTTTCCCCCTCATAAAGACCGAGGAGGAAATCCCTGACGACCGGTCCGCAAACCGAACCGCCATAGCTGGGGGAAAACGCCACGCGGCAGGCAAAGGCGATCTTGCGGTCGATGCCGGGAAGACCCTGCTGCGGATCGACATAACCGACCAGCCACGCGGCATAGCGCCCATCGGGCGGCGCATTGGAATTGAACACCGGCGCCGTGCCGGTTTTCGCATAGATCGCGTCCCTGAGCTCAGCCGGGATCTTGGCAAAGGCGCTGCGCGAGGTGCCGCCTTTCTTTCTGATCACGGCCCCCATGCCGTCGCGCAATTCGCGCAGGAACCTGTCCGCCAGCGCTTGCTTCTCTGGTGGCGCGAGCAGCAGCGGTTCGCCCTCCACCGGATCATCCGAGGGGCCGCGCTCAGCCCGCGGAACCAGGTGCGGCCGCACGATCTTGCCGGTGGCGACCGACGCTGCAACCGAAGCCATGGCCAGCGGGCTGGCGCTGACGCTGAGCCCAATGCCGCCGCGGGCCAGCCTTAGCCGCCGCGGCTCGCCCGG
>TARA_R110002012_G_scaffold273585_1_pt1 | contig 146792 bp, 119 predicted proteins | sample TARA_R110002012 | Tara Oceans TARA_R110002012 (sample SAMEA4396515) | marine metagenome | biome: Westerlies Biome; feature: [DCM] deep chlorophyll maximum layer (ENVO:01000326); material: water (ENVO:00002006), including particulate matter (ENVO:01000060) such as... | depth 40 m
GTGAGGTCGAACTCCTCGAAACCGTCCTCGTCGTTGTCGCACAGTATGTAGTCGCTGATAGGATCAGTGATGGGAGGACTATCGTTGACAGTTAAATCGCATGTAACAATATCAAAACATTCAAAGCTATCTTCTTGAAGTCTAGCATACACTCTTTGGAAACCAACTATCGTATTCACGAACATGGTTGGGTCTGCGATAGGATTGGTATTGTTTTGGGCATCATCTAAAGTTTCATACCAAATAACAATAGAATCAGGTTGCCCATTCATTATTTGGGTATCTCTTTGGGTAAGGTCGAAGGTAGCAAAACCATCATTGGGCAGTTCGTCACATTCGAATATCGGGTCAGGGTCTGCGGCAATGGGTTGCGGTGTAAATTCGATTACGATATCATCTGTAGCAATACACTCACCTCCAATATTTGCTTCAATTTGGTACGTTCCAGAATTAGTAACCACTATTTCATTACTGGTTTGTCCTGGAATTAGATTATAGGTTCCTGTAACAGGATTTAGTACAAACCAACGATACGTAGTATTCATATTTGGATCTGGCGGTACCGAGATAGTTAAGGGTTGTCCTTCACATGGAGCATTTCCAGCTTGGATGGTCATGTCTGGAGGAAGACTGATTCCGATATTAAAACTACCCGCTCTAAAAAATACAGCTGAATCGAACAGCGCATCTCCCCTATCTGCTATTACCATTTTCAATTCATACAACTCATTTGGTATTAACGTAGCTCGCGCCGTCATCGATTGCGTATAACCGTCAAATTGAATTTCATCTTGGTTATTAGCACCCGAATTACTCACGTAGAGATCAGGAAAAAAATTAGTGCCTGGAATTTCAGTACCACAGGTAAAAGTGTCAGAGTGAATGGAAAGTGTACTTACCGGCACGCCTGCTGATCCTGGTACCGCAGCGATATTAATTCCGCCAAAGGGAGTTCCAGAATCATTTGGAATACCCGGCCCTCTGAGTAAGAAAGCAAATCCGTCTCTAAACTGACTATCACATTCGAACTCATTCTCATACTCTTCCGAAGCAAAAATAAAATCGAATGTAAGTTCATCTATCACCGGAACGAATGTAAACTGAAATACTGTTGCATTATTGGTAGGCTGGTTATCGCCACTTTGTGCATCTAGAATAGCTTTAAGGTCGGGATCTCCCGGCCAAGGGCCTGTTGCACAGTTTCCAGTGCCAGAAATTCCACCGTTGTCATTGGGGCCTTCTGCACTTCTTGCAAATCCGGTAGATAAGATAACTCCTTCTTGAAAAGGAAAATTGGTTCCTGCAGCATCGAAATAACCCCAGCTCCTACTTGCTAGTGTTATGGGTGCTTCACAGTTCTCTTGAAGTAATACAAATTCTAAATCGCCACATCCATCACCACCAATAAGCACTTCTTCGATTAACTCTTGAGGAGTAAAATTTGATTCGGGGTCTCCTGGGTCGTTCACAATTATATTTTGTGACCAAAATGTGAGGGGATAGAAAAAAATTAGGAGGAGTAATAATTTTTTCATAAATAAACTGTTAACGTGCCAAATATATTGAATACAAAGGTTTTGTTTTATAGTTTTGCAAGAAATATTTAGGAATATGTCTCAATTCAGTATTAGTATAGAACCCACGAACAACGAAAATATTGTAAAATTTGTCGCCAATAGCTTTCTAACCAGAGCTACCAGCTATGAATTTAAGAATATTGATGAGGCAAAACCGAGTCTGTTAGCACAAGAACTTTTTCACCTTCCCTTTGTGAAGACCGTTTATATTGCGCAAAATTTTGTGGCGATTGAAAAATATAACATTGTTGCCTGGGAGGATGTGCAAGATGACGTTGCTGAAGCCATTACAACCTACTTAAATAGTGGAAAAGATGTAATCACTACACCTGTTGAATCTTCTACGAAAGTGCCCGTTACTGTATATGCGGAAAGCACACCAAATCCGGCGGTAGTTAAATTTGTTGCCAACAAGCCTTTGGTAGATGGCACCTTTGAATTTAAGAATATTGAAGAGGCAAAAGAAGCACCCTTGGCAGCTGCCCTTTTTGGTTTTCCGTTTGTAAAGGAAGTATTTATAAGCGCCAATTATGTTTCAGTATCTAAATACAACGTGGTTGAATGGCAAGAGGTAACCATGGAGCTTAGGGATTTTGTGACCCAATATATTTCCGAAGGAAAAAATGTACTGAACAATGCCATGCTTCAGAAAAAAGAAACTGCCCGTAAAAGCACTAATGTTTCCGAAGAAAAAGAGCTGAGCGATTTTGACCAACAGATAATTTCGATACTCGACGAATACGTAAAACCTGCCGTGGCGAGTGATGGGGGTCATATTGCTTTCGATTCTTTTAACGAAGACACAAAAACTGTAAAAGTAATTTTGCAAGGTGCATGCAGTGGCTGCCCGTCTTCTACCGTGACCTTAAAAAACGGTATTGAAACCATGCTAAAAGAAATGCTTCAAGGACGCGTGATGGCTGTAGAAGCGATTAACGGATAAGCGTTGCTTCACATAAAGTATTAACGTTATTTTCAGAAATTTAGGAGTACAAAGTTGTATCTTAAAATTCTAACTTAAAAAAAGAAAATTATGGCAGTTTTAAAAGTAATTGAAGTAATGGCAAATAGCACCGAGAGTTTTGAAGACGCTATTCGCAATGCAGTAAAGCAAGCAGGAAAAAGTGTGAAAAATATTCGGTCGGCTTACGTACGTGAACAGAGTGTGAGCGTTAATGGTGATCAAGTAGCAGAATTTCGTGTGAATGTTAAAATCACATTTGAAGTGAACTAAAATATCGAAATGATGAAACTACGCTTTTGGAGTTTTCAGAAGCGTAGTTTTGTTTTATACGCCCATCTATGAGCAACTATCTATATGTACTTCTCATCTCTCTATTTTTTGTGTCTTGCACACAACCAAAAACCAACACCTTGGAACAACACCAATACACAAACGCCCTTGTAAACGAAACCAGCCCTTACCTTTTACAGCATGCCCACAACCCGGTAGATTGGAACCCGTGGAATGAAGACGTTTTATCTAGAGCAAAAAAGGAGAAAAAACTGATGTTGGTAAGTATTGGATATGCTGCTTGCCACTGGTGCCACGTGATGGAAAAAGAAAGTTTTGAAGACTCTACGGTAGCGGCCATCATGAACAAAAACTTTATGAATATAAAGGTAGACCGGGAAGAGCGACCTGATGTAGACCAAGTTTATATAAATGCAGTACAGCTCATGACCGGAAGTGCGGGATGGCCATTAAATGTAATTACCTTACCCGATGGAAGACCCGTTTGGGGCGGTACTTATTTCCAGAAAGACGCTTGGATGAACAGTATTGAACAAATTTACGAATTGTACAAAACCGATCCCGCCAAATTAGAAGCATATGCAACCCGATTGCAAGAAGGAATCGTGTCGATGGATTTGGTCGAATTGAATGAAGACGATGAAATATTACAGAAATTTCCTTTAGAAAGCACCCTTGACACATGGCAAAATAGTTTCGACCCAGAATATGGCGGTTATAAAAGAGCCCCTAAATTTATGATGCCGAACAACAGCGATTACCTGTTACGACACGCTGTACAAACCAACAATGAGAACTTGCTGAACCATGTTACTCTTACGTTAGATAAGATGGCGTATGGTGGACTATACGACGCTGTTGGTGGTGGTTTTGCACGATATAGTGTAGATGGTCGTTGGCATGTGCCCCATTTTGAAAAAATGCTGTACGATAATGCACAATTAGTGAGTCTGTATAGCGATGCGTATCTCGTAACCAAAAAAGAACTTTATAAAGATGTGGTATTTGAAACACTCGAGTTTATTGAAACCGAGATGACCCATACTTCTGGAGCTTTTTATTCTTCACTTGACGCCGACAGCAATGATGAAAAAGGCACATTAACAGAAGGAGCCTTTTATACCTACACCGAAAAAGAACTACAAGCACTTTTGAAGGAAGATTTTGACTTTTTCAAAATGTACTATAATATTAATGACTTCGGTTTTTGGGAAGAAGAGAACACCTATGTACTCATCAGAACCGAAAGTGATTCGACGATTGCTGAAAAGCTGAATATTTCAACAGAAAAGTTAAAAGAGAAAAAAGAGAAATGGCGCGCCACTTTAGCGAATTATAGGGCGAAACGACCTAAACCAAGATTAGACGATAAAACCCTTACTTCGTGGAATGCCCTGATGCTAAAAGGATATGTAGATGCTTATAAAGCCTTTGGCGAAGAACGTTTTCTAAACGCAGCCTTAAAGAATGCAAACTTTCTAAAGGAGAATCAACTAAAACCAGATGGCGCACTCTACCATACTTATAAAGATGGCAGTAGTGCAATTAACGGATATTTAGAAGATTATGCCGCGTTAACCGAAGCATATATCGCTCTCTATCAAGTTACCATGGACACGTCTTGGCTAGAGCTTTGTAAAGATATGACGACCTATGTGATTGCCCATTTTATGAATACAGAAAGTAAGATGTTTTATTTTACTTCTGATGAAGATGCGCAGTTGGTAACCCGCACTATAGAATATAGAGACAATGTGATTCCTGCGTCAAACTCGATTATGGCGAAAAACCTTTTCAAGCTTTCGCACTATTTTGAAGCGCCAGAATATCGTGACATCAGTGACCAAATGTTACAGAATGTACTACCTGAAGTTGAAAAATACCCTAGCGGATTTTCAAATTGGCTGGATTTACTTGCCAACCATCGATTTAAGTACTATGAAATTGTGATAGCAGGAAAAGATGCGAAAGAGAAACTTAAAGATATACAAGCAACTTATATACCGAATGCGGTTGTTGCTGGTTCAACAGAAAAAAGCAATAGCTATTTATTACAAGGCAGGTTTCAAGAAGACCGAACCCTCATCTATGTTTGTGTAAACAATGCATGTAGGCTGCCTGTTGCAGAAGTAGCCGATGCACTTAAAACTATTAAAATTTCAGAGTAATTTATGGACATATTTAAAGACACCGAACAAATATTAGAAAAGTACGGCCAAAAACTTATAGACTACCTCCCAAATCTTGTAATGGCCATTGTGCTGTTGTTTGTCGGGCTGTGGATCATTAGACTAATCAACAAGTTTGTTCGTAAATTTTTTGCAAAACAGAATTACGACGTCACTTTAGAAAAGTTTATTGCAAGCCTCATTAACTACGGACTTAAGATTGTTCTATTTGTCGTGGTAGTAACCAATTTAGGGGTTGAGTCGGCCTCGTTAGTAGCTATAATTGGTGCGGCAGGTTTAGCCATTGGATTAGCACTTCAAGGTTCGTTATCTAATTTTGCAGGAGGGGTGCTCATATTATTGTTGAAACCATTTAAGGTGGGCGATTTTATTTCTGCCCAAGGTATTGATGGTACTGTAAAGGAAATTTCTATTTTTAATACTAAGTTGAACACCTTCGGAAATCAGTTGGCGTTTATTCCCAACGGAAAATTATCGAATGACAACATCATCAACTATACTGAAGAAGGGCTTCGTCGTGAAAATATCATATTCGGTATTGGATATGATGACGATATAAAGCGCGCCAAAGAAATACTACTATCTTTAGTAAACGAGCAAGCAGAGGTCATACAACTAGAAGGAAAGATGCCCATGGTGGTTGTTTCAGAATTGGGTGATAGTTCTGTAAACCTGTCGGTTCGGTATTGGGCAAACATTGACGATTTTTGGAATCTGCGCTTCCTTATTTTGGAAGAAGGTAAAGCAAGGTTGGAAGCTGCCGGGATTAACATACCTTATCCACAGCGGGATGTTCATCTTTATTCGAAAAATTAATATTTTTTTAACAGGCATTAACACCTCAGTACTCCTCTACCCTGTTAAATTTGCGATTCTGAAATGATATTTTCCCCCACTTTTAAGGTATCGAGTCGAGATTTATAAATGCAGACGTATGTTTGGCACTTTTGTTGCATTTAGCGTTGCACAATCAAAATCTTGGAAATACTTTTGAGTCATCTTTCAGGGTTATTAAAAACATTAATCAGTAAAAAAACACCATGAAAATTATTTGCACAGCCATCAGCTTTTTATTTATTTCATTAACATTCGCACAGAATGGAGTTGATACCCCTGAAACCGACGATTACTTAACCGGTAAAGCGATTACGCTTCCAAAAAAAGTGTTAGAGATTGCCGGTAGTCCGTACGCAGAACGCGAGTTTCAACTCGGTAATGTTTATAAAAACGGCAAGTTGGTAGCGAATAATGTTGCGCTTCGATACAATGTATCGAGAGATGAGATCGAGGTAAAAGGTGGCATAAACACAAGTAATAGCCAAGCGCGTGTTTTAAAAAGAAGCCCCGAGATTTATGTGCGTGTTCTGAATGATGTATATGTATATGTAAAGCCTACTACTGAAGGTGCGCCAAGCGGCTATTTTAATGTAATGTTAGAAGGAGAGAAATTTCACCTTTACAAAAAGATGAAGAAAGAATTTATTGAAGGCAAGAAGGCCATCAATTCTGTTGCAAGAGATGTAAAGCCTACCTATCAAGACAGAGAAGATCTTTATTTGGTAAATGCGAACACTAATGTCCTTACTGAACTTTCTGGATCTCGTAACCGAAAATTAAAAGCGTTTCCATCGCACAATAAAGAATTAAAGAAGTACACGAAACAAGAAAATATAAACATCAACAAAGATTACAGTTTGAAAGAACTGGTGGCATATTACAATACCCTAAAATAATTTATTATGAAAAACCTTTTTTCAGTTTTAAAACTAAGTTTAATCCTTCTTTTCTGCGGAAATGTAATTGCACAGGTAGACAATCAGTTTGCTAGTGACTTGTACATGGTAGACGAATTCATTAAGAGACAAGATAAATTCGTAGACTATATGGATACTGCTAGTTATACTGGCACACCCTATAACAACGAGAGTTTCCTTTTAGGAAATGTTTACAACGGGAAAGAACTACTTGCCAATGATGTAGCCCTGCGCTATAATGCAGTTGCCGACGAGATCGAAATTAAAGAATCTCTCACCTCACCAGACGAAGATGCAAGACTGTTGACGAAATCTCCTGAGATTTACGTTAAGATTATGGGCGATATTTACATCTTCGCTCCTTACAAAGGTGGTGTAGAAGGCGGTGGATATTTCCAAGTACTCTATGAGGGCAATAAGATTGACCTCTATAAAAAATTGGAAAAAGACTTTACTCCAGAAAAGATATCGAATAACTCAATCACACGTGATGTGAAAGCTAGTTTTTCTGATGAAATTACGTATTACTTGGCCGATAAAGATGGGAAGTTCTACGAATTACCAAAATCGAGAAACAAAAAGTTAAAAGTATTCGGTAAGAAGAAAGACGAAATAAAAGCCTATGTTCGAGAAAATGGATTAGATCTTAATACAGAGAAAGATTTATTGAGAACGACGAAGCACTACGACATTAGCTTATAAGAGTTTCCACATATATTAAAATGGCATCCAATTGGGTGCCATTTTTTTATACTCCTTTTTGGTCGAGTTGCTTACTATAAAACGAAGGGTAAATTCCATACATTTTATAGAACGCTTTAGAGAACGATTCTGCACTCTTAAAGCCACATTCTTGCGCAACCGCCTTGATAGTATATTTTCTAAATGTTGCGTTGTCACGAAGTTCGTCAAACGCGAAAGCTACGCGCAACTCATTGATGTAGCTTGAAAAATTCTTGTCTTTCTTGTAGTTTATAACCTTCGAAAGGTAGGTAGAGTTGGTGTTACAGTCTTTGGCCAATTGTGTTAGCTTTATCTTGGGTGAAAGAAACCCTTTTTCTGCTTCAAACGTTTCTAGGTTTTCTAGAATTTCAGCAACAATATCATCTGCAATTTCTAAAGGCGCCTGAGTATTGGTATCTGACAGATTCTTAGAAGGTGCTTGCTCCGACTTTTGTTCCATGAGCATTTCGAAACGTTTCTGAAACACTTTTTGGCGTCGCACAAAATATACCAGCCCAAATAGACTTAGCAGAAGTATCGCTCCAATAATCCAAACTTTTTTCTGTGAAGATTGATGTTTTTCCTCCAGCCCTTCAATCAGTGCGTCTTTTTCTTCTAATAATTTAGGGATTTCATATTCTTCGGAAATTTTATCTTTTATATAAACCCGTTTCGTATTGATTAGTTTTACCACCAACACTAGCTTTTGCATATAATCTAGCTGTGTTTCCTGATCGCCTAGCTCTTGATGATAAGTAGCAAGTTTATCGTACACCACCGGCAATTCGGGATAGAGTACGCTTTTACGTTCGTAGATTGAATCTACCTTTCGAAAATATGCCACTCCTTCTTCCTTATTTCCTTGCTGAAAATAAATACTACCCATATAATAATTATAGTAGGTATCGTAACTATTAATAAAGTACTCCTTGTAGGCGTGGGCTTTCTGCAAGCTGTCTAGTGCTGCGTTATAATCTCCTTTTACATAGAGCGCAGTGCCGCTTTTAGAAACAAAGGCTTGATAGGTTATCGAATCTTTATTCTTTAAGGATTCTTGAATACCCTTTTTATAATATACAAGGGCAGAATCTGGTTGTTTTAATCTGACGTAACAATTCCCAATACCCTCGAGCGAAGCAATGTAATTTTCAGTGAACAGTTCAGATTGCTTATTCTTGAAGAGCAACTCTTTAGTAAGCAATTCTGTTTCAAGTGCTTTTTCATAATCACCCCATAATTCATTTACCCCGTTAATTTGGTGCAAGGCGGTAATCTGTTGATCAATATTATCTTTCTGTTTTGCATACTGATAGCCGGTAATCGCATTTTGGAGACTCTCTTCATATTTTTCGACATTGTAAAGGTAATACGACTTAAATAAATAACCGACGGCAGGAAAATTGGGATGCCTGCTGTTTTTAGAAAGGGTAATTGTCGTGTCAAGATATTTAATGGCATTCGCTTTAGTAGCTACAAACGCAAGGCGCTGATACCCCCTAGCCATTTTGGTACTATCTCTCTGTGCCCTAGCTTTCTCAATATATTTTTTTGCAATTTTGGTCGCTAACAGCGTATCTTTAATGTGGTTGTCGAACAATTCAATTAACTCTTCATAGCCCGCTTGTTCTAACGTACGTGCATCAACAGATTGCGCATGCACATTGTACATACCAATTAGCAAGACGAAAAATACGGATCTTAAAAACATACGGGTTAGATTCAATTTAAACTATATTCTATTTTAACCGACTGAAAACTTGGGTGTTTACAACAAATTTGAAGAAAATAGTAATCTAATCTTAGGATAATAAAGGTAGCTTTTTATGGAATGGTTTTAAAACAGTTGGTTTCAGATTCTAATAAAATATTTATACATATCTGGTTTTTAATGTTTTACATGTTTTAATTGCGGTCTTAATTTATAAAACCCGATACGCTTCTAAGATTTTGGAGCGGGTTGGTTTGTAGTTGTGCCACCTTAAAACTATATTTACGATAACCAGCTGGAATACACACCTTAAATACTCCATTCAGCTATGAAAAAAAAGATCTTTACAACCGCAATACTTTGTTGCATCGCTTGTTCTACACTTTTCTCACAGAACACTCGGTTTACAAGTAGTCTGTTCCAGTTAGATGAATTTATTAAGCGGCAAGATAAATTTATAGATTATACTGAAACAGATCGATACATTGGCACGCCTTACAATCACCCTGAATATCTTAACGGAAATGTATACGAAGGCCAAACTCTGCTTGCTAGCAATGTTGCTTTGCGATATAATGCAGTGGCAGATGAAATGGAAATTAAAGAATCTCTTCAGACCCCAACCGAAGAAGCACGACCTTTAACAAAATCGCCCGATATTTTTGTGAAAATTCAGGATGCTATTTTTGTCTTTGCCCCTTATATGGGTGGTATAGAAGGAGGTGGTTATTTTCAGGTACTTTACGAAGGTGAAAAAATAGATGTCTTCAAAAAATTGAACAAAAAATTTGTTCCTGAAAAGCCGGCAAAAACATCCATTACCCGCGGTACAAAAGCAAAATTTATTGATATTCCAACCTATTATCTTGTTTCCAAAAATGGAAAGTTTTATGAACTACCATCATCTAGAAACAAGAAGCTAAAAGTATTTGGAAAGAATAAAGAACTTATTTCTGATTACGTCTCAAAAAATAAATTGGATTTGAACGATGAAAAAGATTTGATTGCAACGGTGATCTATTTCAACAGTCTAAAAAATATAGAACTTTAATTACTTATCCTTTTACAAAATCTTTCAGGTAGTAAGGCTCAAAATAGGCTACATCTTCAAAATCTCTTTTCATAAATTTTTCTTCAGCAATTGGTGCTAAATCACTGGCCGACGGCATTGCATCTTTTACATACTTAGCGTTCTCGTGCGTAACTAACTTTTGGAATTTCTCTACGCCACTGCCTATAAAAGTGGTCGGGCCTTGTTGCAAATATTCTTCAAAAGAACTTTCATCTACTATTTCAGCTTGTGTTTCTCGCAATAGCTCATATTGCGCTCCAAAAACAGCAGCATATACTTCCATGCGCCGAGCATCTAACATAGGTATTATAAAGTCAGTTCCTTTTTCCTGACCTGCTAGTGCCCGCAATGTAGAAACACTTACAAGGGGTTTGTCGAGCGCGTAACACAGACCCTTGGCAGCAGAAACACCAATACGAAGCCCTGTGTAACTACCAGGCCCCTTACTTATCACAACGGCATCAAGTTGTTCTTTACCCACACCAGCCTCTTCTAGAACTAGATTGATAAAAACGTGCAGTTGTTCGGCATGGCTGTAACGATTACTCCTATCTTCTTTTAATGCAATAACGCTTCCGTTTACCGAAAGCGCTACCGAGCAATTTGTGGTTGCTGTTTCTATACAAAGTAATATCGCCATTATTCTTCGCTGTCTTTTGTATTGCTTACGCTCTCTTCTTGAGCTACGCTTACCTTATCACCAGCGTTCAATGTTTTGGTCACTGTTTTGTACGGTCCTGTAATGACAACATCGCCTTCTTTTAAGCCGCTCAACACTTCAATATTTGTATCGTCTTGAATACCTGTGGTAACCACCCGTAGTTTCGCGTCTTCTCCATCTTTCACAAAGACACATTCAAATTTTTCTTCGATAGCAGAAGAAGACCCTTTGGCCCGTGCTGGTTTTCTTCCGGCGGTGGTATCTGTTTTAATTACAATAGCACTAATGGGTACACCAATTATATTTTTTCGTTTGTTGGTAATAATATCTACTGTCGCTGTCATTCCCGGTCTAAAAGGAGAATAACTTTCTGGTTTTCCTTCGGTTAGATCTTTATACGATTCAGGCAAAATGCGCACCTTCACTTTAAAGTTGGTCACCTGATCTGCCGTAAGGGTACTTTGCGCCGAGTTGGCGATTTCGGTTACAACACCGCGAAACTCTCTTTTAAGATAAGCATCTACCTCTACGATGGTACTATCGCCCACAGCGACCTTTACAATATCATTTTCATTTACATCAACCTCAACCTCCATATTGCTCAAATTGGCAACTCGCAGTATTTCGGTACCGGCCATTTGGGCCGTCCCTACAACCCGTTCACCTAATTCTGCCGCTAACAATGAAATAGTTCCGCTCATTGGCGCGAAAATAGTAGTTCGAGACAAGTTATCTCTAGACTGCTTCACATTTGCAGAAGCACTTTGCACGCTGTAATACGCAGCCTGTACGTTGGCTTGCGCACCTTCATAATCTGCCACAGCTCGGTCCCATTCAGATTTAGAAATAACCCCTTTATCAAAAAGTGCTTTGTTCCGTTCGTAGCTTGCCTTACTATTTTTAAGGGCTGCTTCGGCTTGTGATAATTGGGCTCTCACATTTTGAAGTCCCGCTTGCGATTGGCTTACCGCAGCTTGGATTAAATCTGGGTTAATCTTTACAAGCAAGTCACCTTTTTCAACTTGTTGCCCTTCCTTTATGGGTAGTTCGATGATTTCTCCTGAAACTTCAGATGAAATATTCACCTCAACTTCTGGTTGTATTTTTCCAGTAGCTGCAACTGTTTCTGTGATATCGATGGGTTCAATTTTGGCAATTTCAACTTCTTTAAAATTACCTCCTTTACCGAACATGCCCATTTTTTTGGCAACAAGCATCAGGACAACTGCGAATACGAGAATTCCTAAAATCCAAAGTAACTTCTTTTTCATATCTAAAATTTTAATTCGGCTGGTTCTACTCCAAAATATAACTCTAATACTTTCAATTTAAAAATATAATCATATTTGGCTTGGTTCAGCGCAATAACTGAGTTATCGTAACGCACTTTACTCTGGCTAAAATCGAATGCATTGGTGAGCCCAACATCATATCGTTCTTTCGCATATTGATACGCCAATTCTTGACTTTCTAACGCTTTCTTTGCAGCTTCATACGCCTTTAACGATCCTTTCGCATCTACATAGGCCTGATACACATTACTCTCAAGGTCTAGTTTCGCCTGTTCAAGCTCAAAATTTGCGCGATCTATATTTACCTTGCTTCGCATTACGTTGCTTCTAACTTGAAATCCGTTAAATACGGGAATATTTAGTTGCAAACCATACGAAATACCATCGTTCTGGTATAATTGATCGATAAATGGGTCTGCTCCTACAATTTGGTTAATGGTGTTTGGAAATTCACCCACCACCACTTGTCCGGTTTCTTGTACTACGCCAATAGGTTGAATACTGGTAGGGTTATTAGGGTCTGGTATTTGAGCAAAACTCGTCGCATCGGTATAACGTGTGTCATATCCAAAAAAGGCAGAAAGTGTAGGCAAGTAGGCTCCTTTAGCAATCTGGAGATCTTTTTCAGCCAAGGCTACGTTCTGCTCTGCAATTTTCACTTCACTTCTGTTTTCGGATGCGGCTGCGATGATTTCTGAAACAGGCTTTTCGGCAATTTCGTTTTGTACCACATCGTATCCTTCATCTACAATATCGAAAGTTTCATAATCTTTAATGAGCAATAATTGCGCTAGGCTGATACGTGAAACGGTTACAGCATTTTCTAACACAGCTATATTCTGAAGCTCACTCGCATTGGTCGCTTCAATTTCTAACAAATCACCTCTTGGCAAGGTGCCCGCATCTACCAAAGCATTGGTACGTTCAATTTGTTCTATGGTTACTAAATTCTGCGACTTTGCAGACGCAAGATTCGCTTTATTGTTCAGAACGGTTAAGTAAGCATTGGCCACAAACAGTGCAATGTCGTCTTTCATCTTATCTAAACTGTATTGCGCTGCTAATTTTGAAAGCTTTGCACGTTGTAGCTGCCTCACATTCCGAAGTCCATCAAACAAAGTATATCCTACATTAATTCTTCCTGTAACCGATAAAAATGTGGTGGTCTGTGCATTGTTTGTTACTGGGTTAAAACTCAACCCTGTATTTTCTGACACACTTCCTGAAAGGTTCAAACTAGGGATAAAGTTTCCTACTGCCGACAAACGGTCTGCTTCGGTTACTTCTAAATTGAGTTCACTCTGCTTTACAGAAATATTGTTTTCCAACGCATGTTGAACACACTCCTTTAAGGTCCATTGTTTGTTTTGAGCCTGTGTGGAAAGGGTGATACACGCAAATAGAATTAAAATTCCGAATTTTTTCATGATTGATTATAGTTGAAATATACGTCTTTTGATTATTGAAAGTGTTACAATAATGGCTAAAAATTATCGTCCGCCAAATTCTGGCGCCGCCTTAAGTTGGTTCCAAACCTTGATATTATCTTCTTTGGTGATACCGCTCTTCACCTCTACATTAATACCATCGCTAATACCTAGCTCTATATCTCGGCGTTCAAATTCCTGTTCTCCCACGGCTACCTCTACGAAAGGTTTTTTGGTTTTAGGGTCGTATTGTACCAAGGCTTCCCGAAGGGCTAAGACATCTTCAGCCTTTGCAAGAATAATTGATGCATTGGCACTTAAACCTGCCCGAATAAAGGTAGTAGAATCTTGCTTCTTCAGCGTTCCTTTTATTTCAAATTGAATGGCACCATTCTCGTCTACCCCCTTAGGAGCAATATAATCTAATACCGCATCAAACTTTTTATTTTCAATAGCTCCTACCGTAATTTCTAACGGAAGGCTTTCTTTAATTTTACCTACTTCACTCTCGTCTACCTTGCCTTCAAAAATCATTTTGTCAACATCGGCCAAGGTTGCTATGGTCGTTCCATCGTTGAAATTATTGGCTTCAATCACCTGATTTCCAGTTTTTACAGGCACATCTAGCACCATACCTGCAACGGTAGCTCTAATTTCAGTATTTGCTGAAGCTCCAAGTCCACTGGTCGTACCTGTTTTAATGATATCGAAATTTTGTCTAGCTCCTGTGAGGTTCACCTTTTCTTGATTGTAACGCTGTTGCGCCTGATCATAGGAAAGTTGCGCCTGATCAAACTCATTCGCTGAAATCACCCCTTTTTCAAAAAGTTCCTTTTGTCTATTATAGATATTCTTTTGGCTTTCAAAAGCAAGTCGAGCTGTTTCAACCTGTGTGTTTGCAGCGTTGATATTATTTTTCGCACTCGTAAGCGACGAAACATTGGGAACCACTTTTACCTTTGCGATTAAGTCGCCTCGCTTGATCACATCTCCAGCTTCCACAAATATTTCATCAATGATTCCTGAAATATTCGGTTTTATGAGCACCTCTTCTTTAGGCACAATACTTCCTGTTGCTACTGTTTTTCTAACAATCGTTTGCGTGGTAGCGTTCTCTGTGGTATACGTGATAGGATCTTCCGCATTTTTTTGCCATAACCAAAACATAGCAATTGTGAAGAAAACAGCAATTGAGATTAAAATTATTATTGTAACAGATTTTTTCATTATAGTTGAAATTCTAGATTGATTATATATTCGTTAGTCAGTTCTTAAAGCGTCTACGGGTTTTACACGGATGGCATTTTGCGCGGGAATTAATCCTGCCAAAAGCCCTGAAACAATTAAAATGGTAAGTGCAATTAGCACAACTCCAATGTTCACACTTGGGTTTAAGAACATCATTTCTGAAGTATCCATACCTTCCATGGCATAATTAACTAAAGCTAATACGGCAGAAGCCAACGCAATGCCAGCCATTCCCGAAATAATAGTGAGAAATATCGATTCTAAAAGAATCTGCACCCGTATACTCCAAGGGGTTGCTCCTAGGGCACGGCGTATGCCAATTTCTTTGGTTCGTTCTTTTACCACAATGAGCATGATATTACTTATACCAATAATTCCTGAAAGCAGCACCAACACCCCAACAAAGTAGGCTACAAAATTAAGAGCGGTGAACAAGCCGGTTATCTTACTAAACTCCTCGAACAAGTCGAAATGCCCGATAGCTCTATCATCTTCAGGATGTATGGTATGTCTGTTTTTTATCACATCAAAAACCTGTGGTTTCAATTGGGTAATAGACGAGTTGTCGTTTGCGGTGATCGCCATCCACCCAACATTTTCTCCCATATTGAAAGCTTGTGAGAACGCTGTAAAAGGAACAAATATCTCTTTTTGGGCCTCTTCTGCATCACCTCCGTTATTCGATTTCTTTTTATAGGTGCCAATCACCATAAAGTTTACTCCGTTAATTTTTATATACGATCCAATTACTTCTTCTCCCACATCGTACAAGCCCGTTTTTACTGACTCACCAATGATGGCTACTTTTCTTTTCTCTTCAATATCTGAATAATTCAGAAACCTTCCAGAAGTGATATCCATGGGTTGTTGTTCGATGATTTCAGGATAATCGCCGTACACGTTATAAGCCCCTGTTTTCAATCCGCGGGTTACATTATTAGCCCCTCTAAAGCCACCGAGCTGATTACGAGGCGACACATATTTAAGATTGGCGACATTTTGCCGTATGGCTTCTACATCACCCACCTTAAATCGGTACCTTCTTCCTTTCGGCAAGCCTTTATAAGGTTTAGAAGCAGTTTGAGACCACATAAACATAGAATTGGTGGCCATTCCGTCAAACCCTTGTTTCACGCCATTTTCTAGACCGTTACCCGCTGCCAGTAAAATAACGAGAATGAAAATCCCCCAGAGCACACCAAACGCGGTAAGTAAGGTTCTAAACCAATTACTGCTTAGTGCCTCTATGATTTCGGCCCAACTATCTCGACTAAAAATTTTACTCATCTCTCAAGGCTACTATGGGTTTAATTTTGGCGGCTCTTCTAGCAGGAAAAAAACCTGCCAATGTTCCTGCGAGTATCAAAATGATTACCGTGGTAATGGCGACGCCAAAGTCTACCGACGGATTCCTGATATAGTCGGTTTCAATATAAGGCCCTACGAGTTCCAATAAAAACAAACTAAAGATGAGCCCCACGAATCCGGCTATAGCGGTAACAAAAATAGACTCGTGTAAAATCATTCCTATAATAGAAAGTGGTTGTGCCCCTATGGCCTTCCGAATTCCTATTTCTTTGGTACGTTCTTTAACAATTATGAGCATGATATTACTTACACCCACTACACCCGCAATGATGGTGCAAATCCCTACACCCCAGAAAAACCAACGAATCATATTCATTAAATCATAGAAGCGCTTTGCATTTTCGAGAGAGTTGTTGATGTTCACAGCGCGTTCATCGGTAGGAGAAATGCTATATCTGGTTTTTAGGTCAGTTTCAAGTTGTGCGCTAAACGCTTCAGAAGCTGCCAATGCCTTGTCGAAGTTTTCTTCGGGTTTTAGTGTAAATACAAGGCTACGCAAGTCGTTTCCGGCGTTGTAAATACGTTGTGACGTTGTGAGTGGAATAAAAATACGTGTTTCTTCACGTTCACCTCCAGGATCTGTGTAGACTCCCACTACTTTAAATTGAATACCCGTAATTTTAATGTATTCACCTATTGCATTTTTTTGTTTGAAAAGATCTTGGTACACCCGATTTCCAATAACTGCGACTTTTTCATAATTATCGAGGTCGCTATCGTTTATGAAACGCCCAGTCACCATAGAAGCATTTTCTAAGAATTGATAATCTCCGCGAACGCCTTCAATTCTGTAGCTACCGTTCTCATTTCCGTAGGAAGTAAGACCTCCCCAAATACTATACACACCCGACTTGTATTCTAGCTGGTCAATATTCTTTTTTTCGGCGATTTCATAATCTGTATTATCCATCTGGATGCGACGCCCAGGGTTTAATCCCTTAAAACTTTCAGAAGTCACCCCCGTCCATACGCTAATTCGATTGGCAGCATCCTGTTCAAACTCTTTTGCCACACCATTTTGCATACCTTGTCCAATGGCTAGTAAGATTACCAAGATGAAAATTCCGGAAGCCACCGAAAGACCCGTAAGGAAGGTTCGTAATTTGTTTTTACGAATGGTCTCAAAAATCTCCTGCCAACGTTCAATATTAAACATGCTCAATCGCTTTTTTATATGCCGTGGCGGCACGCACTTGGGATACCTTGCTATCGTCTATGATGATTCCATCTTTCAAATTTACAATGCGTTTACACATGTGTGCGATATCGTCTTCGTGGGTAACACAAAGAATGGTTTTTCCTTCGTCGTTAATACCTTGTATCAATTCCATCACTTCATACGAAGTTTTTGAATCGAGCGCACCCGTGGGCTCATCTGCCAACAACACTTTGGGGTCGCTCGCTAGGGCACGGGCAATCGCTACCCGTTGTTTCTGACCACCCGACAATTCATTGGGTAGATGTGTGGCCCAATCTGCCAAGCCTACCTTTTCTAGATAATGCATTGCTTTTTCGGTGCGAATATTTCGTTTAACACCTTGATAATACAACGGCATCGCCACATTATCTAAGGCATTTTTATAATTGATGAGATTAAAAGATTGGAAGATAAAGCCCAGAAACTGATTTCGGTATTTTGCGGCTATTTTTTCATTTAGGTTTTTGATGGGTTTTCCATCCAAATGATAGGTACCCTCATCTGCTTCATCGAGCATCCCTAAAATATTCAGTAAGGTAGATTTCCCCGAACCTGAAGAACCCATAATGGAAACCATCTCGCCCTCTTCTACCGAAAAATTGATGCCTTTAAGCACATGGAGAGAATTGGCCCCCATTTTGTATGATTTATGTAAATCTTTAATTTCTATCATATTACAAATGTCAACACGGCAAAATAACAGTCTTTTTAACTGAATTTTGCAAAATAAACGTTAAGACTTCTGGGGATTTTGGAAGGAAAGTCTTTATAGAGTAAGACTTTAGACATTCTCTATTGTTACAGTTGAAATGTGAAGGTTTTGTTAATTATCTTCTGCTTTTGCCTTTTGTCTCATTCTGTAAATCGCATATCCGATGCCGCCGATAAGCACGTACGGAATTAACATCAAGTAGAGAATTCCGTTGTTAATGCCTTTAGCGGCAGCCCCACCCTCTTCACTTTCCAGCACAGCGCGGCACATGGCACATTGGGCGTCAGCTGGAAGGGAAACCAGCACCAAAAGGACAAACATGATAACTATCTTTTTATACATTAGTAATAAGGTGAAATCATTAAGTAAACCACCACACCAGTGATTGCGACATATAACCACAGTGGAAATGTAATACGTGCTATTTTTTTATGCTGCGGAAAGTTTCCTGTGATAGCTCTTACGTACGTAATTAACACAAATGGAATAACCCCAATAGACAATGCTATATGACTGATTAGTATAAAGAAATATACATACCGCAGGGCACCTTCTCCACCATACGGAGTTGCATCTGAAGTCATGTGATAGGCAACATACATCACCAAAAATAAAACCGAAAGTACAATACAGGTTTTCATGATGTTTTCATGAATCTTAAGTTTACCATTTCTAACCATGATTACGGCAACGATGAGCAACAATGCTGTGAGTGCATTAATCGAGGCATAGATCGGTGGCAAAAATCCGAGGCGTTCTACACCCGGGATTCGGATGGTGAATAACACAGCTACGGCGATTGGAATGGCGATAGACAATATCCAAATCCAAATGGTATATTTTTTAGCTACGGTGTTTTTGGTTGTATTCATAATAGTTTTTCAATATCTTCTATAAGCATTTGCACTCCTTCTTCAGACAGACCGTCGTAATAGATAATCGGGTTTCCGTTTTCATCAATTCGGGATCTAATGTTCCCTTCTTGGTCGATAAGTGCGAAATAGCCCGAATGTTGAAACTGGTCTTCTTCGTCCATACCTTCGGCAGCATACAAATTAAATCCTTCGTTTGAAAGTTGAAATATTTCTTCTTTATTTCCCGTTAGAAAATTCCAGTTCGGATGGGTAATTCCGTATGCTTGGGCATAATCCTTTAAAACTTCTGGCGTGTCGTAAGTTGGGTCTATACTGATAGATGCGATGCCAACGTTTTCGCCTGGATATGCTTTAGCAACCTTTTGCATGTTTTGGTTCATTACGGGGCAAATATCCTGACACGTACTAAAGAAGAATTCAACCACATACACCTTGCCTTTGTAGTCTGCATTTGATATGCTATCACCGTTTTGGTTTGCAAACTGAAAGGCTGGAACTTTTTTATTTCCTATAAAAGCCAGTGTATCATTCTGCGTATCGTTTCGTTCTAGATGATGGCGGTCTTTATCTACCACTCCGTCATTGTTGATACGGTTTAAAATCTTCGGAATAAAAATGATTCCGAAGAGTAAGATGATGAAAGATATTCCGATATACGAATAGTTCTGTTTTTTCATATCAGGTTTAGATTTCTCTATCTGCTTTGTATTTTTTGAGCGCCAAGCGATATTCAGCCAGCACTACTTTAATATCGTCGCTCATTTTATTATTGATCTCGGCGTAATTTGAAGCATCGTAGCCATAGAGCATGCCCACGTCTTCATCATCAGTTCGCCCGCGAAGGTTTCGTTGTTTATCGATAATAAACACATAGTCTGTAGCAAAATTTTCATTGAGGGCTCCATCAGACCTCAACGAAAAAAAAACATCTTGTATGGCTTCCGCAGTTCCCACGGCGAACTTCCAATCTTGGGGGTTTTCAATTTCGGCAAGTTCGTCTTTAAGGGCCACAGCCTCGTCAACTTGGTCTGAGGTAATCAATGTTACAAATTGAAATTCTTCAAATTGATGGTTTTTCTTGTAAATTTTATGGGCGAGGTTAAATGCATTTGCTTTTCTCGCTTCTAGCTCATTTCCGAAGAACACCAACACCGTAATTCTATCTTCTAGGATAATGGGTGCTCCATCACTATCGACAAACCGATGTAGTTCTTGAACATTTTCGGTAAGGGTAGGTAGTTTTACAAAATTGTTGACACCCGTGGCAAAAAAAAGATATACCGATATGGGTAACAGGAAAAGAATACTAAGTACCAAATACTTCTTCATAGGGCATTCAAATAATGAGTGTTATGGCTTCTAAAACGAATTGAAGTAACACTTTGCAAAAATACGCTCCAAAGAGAGGTTGAACAACTTTTAACCATAAAAAAACCCAACAATACTGTCGGGTTTTTCTATAATATTTAATCGATGGTTAAAAATCGAATTTTACGTAATTGCTTTTATATACTTCGTAAATATAATCTCCTTCGATAAGTAGTATCAAAATCAGGTAACAGATCAGAAACACGCCTGTCCATACTACAGCACGGCGCAACGAGCTCTTTTCGTCTCGCATGTGCATAAAGTCCCACGTAATGTAATATGCTTTTACTAGGGTCAGAATAATGAAAATCCAGTTCAGATATTTCATTGCCAAAAAGCGGTTCTCCAATAAAAATTCAGGCTTAAGGATACCCAGTGCTACTTCTATGATCGTAACAATAGAGAGAAAAACAAACACGCCCCATATCTTGGCGATGTTGCTTTTAAACTTCAGCGTTCCTCTAAATATTGCTAATTTATGTTCGTGTGCCATTGTTTTTGAGTCTTTAATATTTCAGACTTACTATTTAATTTAAACGAGATAGAAAAAGGTAAATACGAATACCCAAACTAAATCTACAAAGTGCCAATACAGTCCAACTTTTTCAACCATTTCATAACTTCCTCTACGCTCATAGGTACCTATGATGACATTAAAGAATATGATGATATTGATGAGTACTCCCGTTAATACGTGGAAACCGTGAAAACCGGTAATAAAAAAGAAGAAATCTGCGAATAGCGGATGCCCGTATTCATTGTGTTTTAGGTTCGCACCTTCTACAACTAATTTCCCGTCATTTACAATTTTTTCGATAGACTCCTCACGACTTAACACAGTAGGTTCTCCGTTTTCGTCATAATATTGGGTTCGTACCAAGAGATTGTCGTTTGCTAAGAATCCAGCTTTTACTTCTTCAAAAGAGAAGGTAGTTTGGGTTTCTTCGGCTTCGTACCAAACTCCATTGCTTTCTTCATGTACGTTACGGGCTGTTGGAATTTTTTCAGCAAAATCTGCTATTGCCACTCGTTTCCCTTCAGTATCTAAGAATTGGATAATTTTTCCACCTTTGGTCTCTACAGCACCATAATCACCTTTAATAAAGGTAGCCCATTCCCAAGCTTGTGAGCCCACAAAAATTGCTCCTCCAATGATGGTAAAAAACATGTACCAAATCACTTTCTTCTGCTGCATTTTATGTCCTGCATCTACCGCCAATACCATAGTCACCGACGAGAAGATTAATATAAAGGTCATGAATGCCACGTAGTACATGGGCGCTGGAACGCCATGTAAGAATGGAACGTGCGTAAATACCTCATCTGCGATGGGCCAAGCGTCAATAAATTTGAATCTAGAAAAACCGTATGCGGCAATAAAGCCCGAGAAGGTCAATGCATCAGATACGATGAAAAACCACATCATCATCTTACCATAGCTGGCATTTAGCGGTTTGTTCCCTCCGCCCCAGGTTTTTCCTTCGGTTCCTGTTTTTGCAACAGTAGTGTCCATAGAAAGTAGTTGGTGTTAATTCGGTGTCAAAAATACGATTAATATTTATTTAACGAAACTTCAAGTATCAATTTATATTCATCCTAAAGTAATCGCTTCTCCCATCACAAATCATCGTGGGGCATGGTCGATCTTTTTTAAACAAAATAGATAAACAACAATAGGTAAATCCATAGTATGTCTACAAAATGCCAAAAAGTAGCAGCCAATTCAACCCCTAGGGTATTTCCGTTGGAATACTTTTTACGGGCATGCTGAAAAATCACAACCAAAAGGCTTATAAGACCTGCAATTACGTGTGCAACATGCAACAGCACCACTAAATATAAAAATGATGTTGTAATGGTACTCTCACTACCGGTAAAATAATATCCCGCAGCTACAATTTGGTTAAACCCTACAAATTGAAAGGCTATAAAACCTAATCCGAGTAAAAGCGTAATGACCAAGAGCGCCATCCCTGCACCATGAATACCCTTTTTTATTTTTTGTTTTGCCAGATGTACAGTAAGACTGCTCACCAGAATGAGCACAAGGCTGATGTAAAATGCGTTGGGGATTTGGAAATCTGTTAACCAATCGGGGCGCTCCTTACTTACTACATAAGCACTTGTAAGACCCGCAAAACTCATAGAAAGACTGATAATTCCAAACCAGAGCATCATTTTTTTTGCTCTGATGAGTTTTTGCCTTTCTGTACCTTCTGTATAATTTGCCATTATTTAATTTTTCCTTTGGAAAAGCAGCTATTTCCCAAGTTGCTCTTCTGAAATAGTTGTTATCTAATAAACTTATCTGCTACATAAATAATCTGAAGCAAGGTGATATAACTTACACTTACGAGCATAAGTTGACGTGCCGCCACGTCGGTTTTTTTCTTAAACAAGCGAAACGCATAATAAATGAGCCAGATTCCCAGACCTCCCACCAATACTGCTGAAATAGGCGTGATATACAATCTGCCAGTTACCCCAACTGCAGGAATAAGCGATGCGAGCACCGTCCAGATACTGTATAAAATTACTTGTATGGCAGTTCCTTTGTCGCGTTTCCCATTGGGAAGCATAAAAAAGCCTCCCCGTTTATAGTCTTCGAACAAAAACCAACCAATTGCCCAAAAGTGGGGAAACTGCCAGAAAAACTGAATCATAAACAAAGTACCCGGTTCGATACCAAAATCGTTTGTAGCCGCTACCCAGCCCAACATAAATGGAATAGCCCCCGGAAAGGCTCCCACAAATACTGAAAGTGGCGTACGTGTTTTTAGCGGAGTATACAAACTCACATACATGAAAATAGAAATGGCCCCGAACATCGCCGTTTGCGGATTTATAATATACAACACCACAATACCAATCAGCGTAAGGACGCTGGCCAATATAAAGGCTGGAGTTACCCCAAGCCGTCCTGCTGGGATAGGCCTATTTTTGGTTCGTTCCATTAAAGCGTCTAAATCGCGTTCGATGATCTGGTTAAAAACGTTGCTGGCCCCAACCATACAGTATCCTCCTACACAAAGAAGCAGCAATTGAAAAAAGTCGATACTTTCGGCTCCTAACAAGTAACCAGCCACCGAAGAAAATACGACACTTACGGAAAGGCGCATCTTTGTAATTTCGGTGAAATTCCTAACGATAGAAACAGGCAATGAAGAAGTTTGGGTAACTGCCAAAATGAGTTCGTTTTAAAACGCTGCAAAGATACGTGAACCACCTATTTTTCACAATATAAATACCATATACTTGCATGAACAAACGGTTTTTTTATTATTTTGAGCCCTCAATTAAATCATGATATAATGAAATTAAATTTCGCACTTGTAATCGCCCTATTTATATGCACATTTTCGTTTGCACAGACCGATGAAGAAATAGGAAATGATCCAGAACTAACTAAAAAAGCAGAAGAGAAAGCCAAAAACAGGCCAGGCACCTACCCTGTCACAGATAATATTTTTATGCTCAAAGGAATGGGCGGTAATATTGCCGTTCATCACGGGATAGATGGCGTGCTGATGATTGACACCCAATTTGAGAATATTTCAGAATCGATACTAGAAGCCATTGCAAAAGAAACTGATCTACCGTTAGAATTTGTCATAAATACCCACGCACATGGCGATCATACTGGTGGTAATAAAAACTTTAAGCGAAAAGGGGCTACTATTTTGGCCCATGAGAACACAAGGGATATCATGCTTTCCAAAATGTATAAAACAGCCGAGCAACAAGCATTGGCTGATCTTGAAAAAAGTATTGATGAAGCCAAAGGCATATCTGGCAGCGGAGAAAAATTAGCTGCCATGGAGGAAACCAAAGAAGAGCTGATGATCAGAATTCGAGAGCAGGCTCAAGAAAACATGGAAATAGATTACGAGCAATTACCAGCCATTTCATTCCAAGACGATATGTTGTTTCACTATAATGACGAAGAAATAAAATTATTTCACATCCCGAATGCACATACCAAGGGTGATATTATGGTTTATTTTCCGAAGAGCAACGTAATTCATACAGGTGATGCCTTTGTGAATGGAATGTACCCTTTTATCGATTTTGAAAATGGAGGTAGTTACGAAGGATACCAGCGTGGACTTACAACCATCATGAATCGTGCAAACGACGAGACTGTAATAATTCCTGGACACGGAAATTTAGCAAACAGAGCCGATGTTATTGAAATGCGCCGCATGATGAAAATTTTCTATGACAAGGTGGTTGTAGAATACATGATGAACAAAACTGAAGACCAAGTAGCCGAAATGCGAAATTTTAGTGAATTGTTTGATGAAAAAGGCTATGGAGACGGGTTTATCACCACTGAGCGTTTTCTACGCAGCGTTTACAAAGCAGTAGCGCTGGAAAAAGGTAGAGAACGAGATAAAAATAAAAGGCAAACCGAATTACTGAAAAAAAACCAAGAGCGCGCAAAAAAAATGGACGAGGGTAGGCAGTAAAATCAATCCTTTACCTAAAAATCGTGATACCAATTAAACAAATCGGTGCGTATTCCGAAGTTGACCCACGTGGTCGTATTTTCAAAATTGGTAGCCGTATTTTCCATAGGTTTAAAGTCTCTGTAAATTAAGCTTGCGTATACTTTTAAATTGGTTGCAGGATTTAATACATACCCTCCTTGTATTTCTGTATGGAAAAAGTCGGTTGTGTTTCCCTGGCCTACTTCCACACCAGTGTCAAAGGGCCTTATGTCTTCATCTCCATAAATATTTCCGCCGTAGTAAGGAATACCTTCTGCAGGTGGTTCGAACTCTAACCCTCTTTTGGCTACAATCACTTTTAAATCTCCAAACCATCTCCCTTTTTGATATCGTGCAATGGAAGTAAATTCTGAAACATTAGCTCCCAACGTATGGGCCAACGACTGGTTGTTATGCCCATAATTCAACGTAATCGTATTATGCGAATACGTATACGGCCGTATTCTGTTGTATTCGGCTTGTAGATAGAGCCCTTTTAACCCAAAGGCATCGTAGTATTTTGCTCCCAGTTGATAGCCGTATTTATTCTTCCAGCTTTTCTCACCACCAAAAATATCACCAGATGAAAATTCATCGATCACAACCTGGGTATAGGCATTTACACGATCGGTAAATTTATATTTTGCACTCAGGCCGATCAGAGCATTACCCGCTCTAGAACTGGTAGAAAACTCGATGGCACGGTAAAAAATTACCGGGTTCACATAGTTGAAATCGAACCCCCTATCGTTGCTGTTTTCCCAAATCACAGATTCGAACAAACCGATGTTCAGGCGTTTGGTAATATTGTAACTCAGATAGTGACTTGCAACGAATTTCGTTCTGAAAGCGCCGTCTTCAGTCACTTCCCGTCGCACATCCCGTAAACTCATCCATGTGTTGGTATACTTTAACTTCCACACGGTGGTGTTCAGTTTGAAAAAAGGATACGGAGAGGCATTATCACTTAACAACAATGAGCGATAACCATCTCCGAAGAAGAGTTTTCCATGCCCTAATTGCACATTAAACCATTTACTAGGTGTGTATGAAACATGTCCGGTGGCGACTGGATAATCGTACGAATCGTCTCTAAATCTTTTGGCAATCCCCCTACCTGGAATGATACCGGGATTGCCCCCCGAGGGTCTGAGCGATTCAGTAATACGGTTGTAATAATCTGCAAAACGTCCTTGGCTCTCGTAAACAACGGCAAAGAAATTAATCTGTTTCCCAATTCCACCCTGGGTATATACCAGACGGGTGTTGTTATAGGTATCTATATCGGCATCGGTATCTTTTCCAACTTGTAAATCGACTCCAGGATCTAGTGTAAACCAAAAATCTTTGGTTTTTAACTGCACCATGTGTTCATTCCAGAATTTTCTACCAAACCAAGATGATTTGTTCTTTAGTAACTTCTGATTTTCCGTTTCGAAATTGTAGTACTTATTCACTTCAGAGTACACATACGGTTTTTGCGCAGTGTGGTTATTTATTCCCACACGGTTCATGGCAGGGTCAAACAAACTGTAATTATGGTGTGACAGCGGTATATTAATTGCGCTTGAATATTCCTCGTTTTCATACGGGAACTTTTCAATGGCGTCATATTCATTTTTTAAGGTATCTACTTTTTCGCTTTCTGAAGCTTCGGTTTCCGCAGCAACAAGCACAGAAGTTCCTGGTGCTTTTAAAGGGATGGCTAGCGGCAACGTAAATTGCACATAGGTTGGATTGCCGTTATATGTTGCAGGAATTATTTGAGGCATGGTTTCAAAAACACGCTGGGCTTCCTCTTTTAATTCATTATAGATTGCATCGGCATAGAGCAATTTGAATGTTCCCGATTTATCAACTTCAAAAAATAAGGTCATTGAACCACTATACTTTTCTGTAATTACGATTTCAGGAACCTGAAAATTTGTGTAAATATAATTTTGGAAGGTGGTTGTAAAGCAAGTTTCAAGTGCACTAATAGGAACTTCAGCACATTCGGGGAAGACAGGATATTTTTCTACGCTAGTAACAGAATTCTGGGCATTTAGGCTAAAGCAGCTGGTTAGCACCAGAAAGACAAGGAGGTTCTTCATTGGGCGGCGATCTTAATTTTAGCGAAAGATACGTTTTTTTGAAATGCCCTAAAAAAAGTTGCCCACTCGTTTAAAGTGGGCAAAGTACTGTTAGTTATGTACCTGAAAACTTATAGGAACTGAATACGAAACATTCACCGCCGTAGCTCCTTGTCTACCGGGAGTCATTGTGGGCAGTTTCTGAATCACCCGTTGGGCTTCGGCTTCTAATTTCTTATCGGTAGCCCTAGCACGGATATCTACCACATTTCCGTGTACATCTATGGTAAATACGGTATATATTTTTTGGGTGCTCCCCGGCTCGAAGTAATCGAACTTACCAGCGTCAAATTTCTTTGCAATAAAAGATCTGATCTTCGAAGACATACAATCTATCTTCGCATTGTTTCCCATTGCACCTTCACAACCCGGAAATACAGGAACAAATTCTACCCCTAAAATTGTGGCAGTTTCAGTTGTAGCATCGCCATCAGGCTGGCTAGGAACCGTAGGTGTCGTCACGGGGTCTCCTTCGGAAATCGTCTTACCTTCCAGTTCTGTAGCTGTATCCTCTATTTGGGTAAAACTGTGGGTAATTGGCTTGGCCGCTTGCACCGGAACCCGCTTTACCGGCTTCGTTGGCTTTTTGACAGGTGTCTTCACAGGTTTCTTTTCGATTACATAATCTAGAAAAGGTGGCTCCTCCCAAATACGTTCTTTGTTTGCCACAACTGTTGGGTTACCCATGGCGACTTCAATTTCCATAATGAAGAACATGGCCAATAAACTTACAATAAGACCAACCTGAAAGAAGATCCTAGAATTCCATGGAATGTTAATTTGCTTTTTTCCGTTTGTTTTCCTTGGTACTTTTGTAGTGGTACCACACACATTACTTGATGGTTTCATACTATTATATTTAGAAGTTATAATACTATTGAAACAAGTGTTGTGCCAAAAAAAAATCCCGCTTCGTTTGAAGCGGGATTTGATATCTATATACTAGGAGATTAATTCTCTACTTGGAATAAGATTGGCAGCGCATAAATTACACCTACTGCTTTTCCTCGTTGCATACCAGGCGTCATCTTAGGTAATGATTTTACCACATTAACTGCTTCAGATTCAAGCTTAGGATGCGGTGCTCTTGCACGCACATCAACTACGTTTCCTTTGTTATCAATTTTAAATTGAACTGAAATACGTTGTCTTCCTTCCAATCCTAGGTCGTTTGCCAACTCGGTATTAAATTTTTTCTGTACGAATTTCTGAATTTTCTCAGACATACATTTTTTCTTCGCTGCATTGTTCCCTGCAGTTTCACATCCAGGATAAACCGGTACGTTTTCAATAACTGCGAAAGGTACATCTTCGATCACCTCTTCAACGGCTTCTTCGATCTCTTCGATCTCCATGATTTCTTCTTCCTGATTTGTTTCAGTAGACTCAATAATGGTTTCCTCAACTTCTTCCTCATCTTCTACTACTTCAATAACCTCAGGTGCTGGTGGTGGCGGAGGTGGTGGTGGTGGAGGTGTTAACTGTTGGGTAATTGGGATTTCCTCATCAAGATCGTCACCTACATTTAGCTGGTCTGCAGCCAAGTTATCCTTATCGTACGTTTTCCACTCAATGGCTTGCCACGCTACAAAAAGCATGAATGCAAGACCAAACAGCAAGAAGACTGAACTCCACTGCTTGATATCTGCCTTTGGGTTCTTTTTAATTTCCATAATAGAAGTATTTAATTGTTGCTAATTTAAATAAAATATGGGGTTCTATAAAACGAAATATCAAATTTGATTGCCAAAATAATTACGTACCCTATAAAAGAGGATAGCGCCCAATGCTATACCTGCACTGTTTGCTAACAAATCCCATACATCTCCATGCCGTAACGGAATGAAGTGCTCTTGAATTACTTCAATTACTATGCCATATAAAACACACGCTACCAGTATAGTAAAAACACAAGTGATGGGTAAACGGTTCTGTTTTCGTTTAAAAACAACCAACAACCAAAGTATGGCCAAGCCAGCATTCATGGCAATATGCACTACTTTATCTATAGGAAAGCGGGTTGGAGGAACACTTCTTCCAGGCAGTAAAAATGCTATCGTAATCAGAATTGTGAACGTTACAGCAAGAAGCAGTAGGTTTTTAGGCCCCAATAATTTCTTTATAGGCTGCATCGTCTAGTAAATCTTCAATTTCAGAAGGGTTTGAAATTTTAATTTTTACCATCCATCCATCTCCATACGGATCTGAATTGACCATTTCAGGTTCTGACTCTAGGGCTTCGTTAAATTCGATGATTTCGCCAGATAGCGGTGAAAACAAATCTGAAACGGTCTTTACCGCTTCCACTGTTCCAAATACTTCTTCTCTATCTAAAGTTTCATCAACGGTCTCCACTTCAACATAAACAATGTCGCCTAGTTCGCCCTGTGCAAATTCAGTAATCCCAACGGTAGCCACATCGCCTTCTATGCGCACCCATTCATGGTCTTTGGTATATTTAAGGTTGGAAGGTACACTCATGATAATTTCAAATTATTGTAATGATTTATAATTAATTTTTAATTTCCGAAGTTATATCGCAGGGTAAACCCAGAACGTATCGTAGTTTGTGGGAATGCCGTTGAAATAGCATATTCAGAGAACGTATAATCGAAATAGAACAATGCCGTAAGATTCTTGCTCAATGCATAATCGGTTATAAAATTAAGTCCGTAAATAGTCTGTCCGGCTGTTGTTTGGTTGTTGTTGATATCTAAGTATCGAATAATGGTTTTATTATCTCTTCGAGAAACATCAAGCTTAAAGTTCAGGTCACTTTTCAATACCTTCTTCTTTCCACCAAAATTGGTCGCAATACGAAGATCTTTTACTCGGTACCCTAGCCCCAAAATAATTTCGTTTCCTTGAATTTCAGTAAGAAGATTATTTGCAAAACTTAATGACAATGCTCGATCTTTTCTAAGTTCGGCCAATATCTTAATCGAATTTTTCATTTCAAAATCAAGACGAATCAAAGGCGAAAACTGCTCGGTAAGGTTTACATTGGTAAGCAAAATCTCACTCTTGAAATCTCCTGCTTGGTCGGTAGCGGTCGGATTGTTGATGTCGTAATCTAAATTTGTCTGGAACTGGTTCACCGTATAGCTTGCACGGTAGCCATGCTGTACAGAAAATCTCTTGAAACGATCTTTAAACCACTTCAACTTCATCAAACCAGTATACTTAATATCCCAGTTTGGCAACGGAATGTCTCTTAAAATACCTGTCTCCTCATTAGATGCATCACTTCCTTTATAGGCAGCAACAAATGCAGGTAACAATACATCTTGGCTATTTGGTCCAAAACCTACCGGATACCCTGTTTCTTCATCAACTGGGAAGCTTGAGGTTCCGTAGAATTCGGTAGCCAACCTTCTTGCAACTATCAATCTGTTGCCCCTAAAATCGTTAAAGGCATCAGAATTGTTTTCATCACTCTGACCAAAGGCTGTCTTTATTAATAAGGTTGAAATATTAAAATTTCCGAAGGTATTCGGTGTCAATGACCTATAGATTTCATCTTCAACGATATAATTTTCTGTATAGTTTTCAGAATAAATTCTATTTCCATTAATGTCAATCTTCAGATCGTCTAAAGGCTCCAAATTAATCTGAGCATCCAATTGTCTGCTTTCAACCTCTGTATATTGCTCGTTGAATTCAGGATACAATGTTAACCACCCCATGCGTGCAGCTCTGTCTCTAATTTCGGCTTGACTACCAAAAGTAAAGCCTGCAGAAGGCTTAAGGGTACCGATAAAGCCGATGGACGGTGTATAACCCGGTAAGAAAATACCTTGATTTTCTTGGTAGTTGAATTGTATCTTTTTAATTGAAGTTACCAAACCTATAAGTGTATTGGCTGCTTTTTCACCTGTACTCAGTGAGGTGCTTCCTGCCCCTCCAGCGCCGCCTCTCGAGCCGCCTCCAACACCGCTGTTACCGCCACCTAAAGTAGCTCCACCTGTTCTGGTGTCTCCACCTTTATCGTTGTTATCACCAGATCCGCCATCACCGCCTTTTCCACCGGCGCCACCTTTACCTCCAGCATTTCCAGCACCACCACGACTTCCCGCAGCTCCGCCGGCACCACCACTCCCGGCGTTGTTAACACTTCTGGACGCTGTAATTTTGGTAAGGCCAACATAACGGTAGAACTTATTCATATCTAAAGATGAATTAATTCTGTGCGTTTGTGCGTTCTGGATTGAATTTCCTAAGTTGAATGTGTCTACCGTTCCGTCAGATAATGGAATTTCAATACTGTTGAAAAGATCACTACCATCTTGCCATTGGAAATCACCTGTATACGAGTACGTAGCTCTTGCAAAATCTAAAAACGGAAATTTGTCGAACGGCAGGTCGTAATTTACCTGCAACGATTGGAAGTGCTGGTTAGGGTCTCCAATATCGAAGAAACCATCCCAAACGCCTACGGTGTCATCGGCAAAACCTTCATCGTCAATATAGTTGGTAACAATTCGGTTGTTCGACGTATTAAAGTTAAATCGAAGTGATTTGGTGAGGTTGTAATTCACCGTGTACTGCCAATCGAATAAGAAATTACGTTGATACAAAGTTGGCAGACCAATATTTCCAGGAAGCAAGTTGAGTTCTCTAAATTTCTGCTCGTTATACTGTCGCGTAATGTTCGAGCTTACCGTTAAACTTGTAGGCAAGTAATTTACATTGAGATCTTTTAAGAATTTCCAATACTTTCCTGTAAACAAGGAATCGTTCTTCTTAAAAGGTTCAAATGGCTTTTGGTTGAAACTATAATTATATACACCTCCCAAGCGCACATTTTGTTCTAATGCATCCTCAATTTCAAAATCATGGTGATCTTCTTGGTTGTATGAAGCTGAGAAGGTAAAGTTTTCGATGTCGTAAATCTGTGGTTTCCCATCGCCTGTTCTGTCTTTTCGAACCCCAATCGCATTTATACTTTGTCGTTTGGTATATTCTACAGATTGCTCACGAATACGTTCGCGTTCTTCTGGGTCTTCTGTGTTATCAAGTCGTGCATCTAGCTCAATATCCTGGAATTCAGGATCGAACTGTGGTGTAATCAATTCTTCTCCGCGACCGTAGCTTACAGGTAATTGGATTCCCCATTTAGGTGGCAACATCTGCCCTACATTCACGTTGGTGATTACGTCGTATTGTTGTAAATCTTCTCGACTTCGCTGGTTCGGACCTTGTTCTATCGACCCAAATCCTACTGTGCTTCGTCTTCCGGTTCCGCTAATGGTTGCAAAATCTGCAAGGTTGGCGTCTACACTTGCCACGGCAGCCCAGCCACCTTGATTTTTCAATTCTGAAAGGCGAAGTTCATTAAACCATGCTTCACCACAAATTTCTTGTCCGGAGTTGTTTTTAAGTCCGAGCATCACAATTCGCACATTTCCAAAACTCGGATTTCCTTTAATACCGATGCGCAATTCATTTTCTGAACCTAGCGTGCTAGGATCTAACTCAGATTGGAGGAAGAATGTAGTTTCGGTTGGATCAAAACTAGGGTCGCCCAGCACTCTGGTTTTCAATTCTTGTAACAGACTTAAAGGCAAGCGCAACCTATTTTCAACAGGCCAGATTTCTTCCGCAGAAGTACTACCAAAGGCTGTGGTATTTAACGGGATCTGAATTTCATAGAAGTTTTGATCGAGGTCATTCCCCAAACGCATAAATGCTACCATATCACCATCAGACAATGGCGTTTGGTTTTCTAGGGATTCGGCATGGATAAACATTTCCAGGTTTTCATACTGGCGCATGTCTATGTTGAAATTTTTATACACCCCTCTACCGTCGTTGTTTTCTAGGCCGCACACACGTAATGCAAGTGATTGCTCGTTTTGGCGAATGAGGTTGTTATTGTTGTTCAGCTCTTCACGGAATACTCCTGGAGGCAACACATAAGGAATAGGAGAACGCTGGTCATTCTCTTCAATACTAACCGCTTCATTCTCGAACACGGTGTCATCCATCTCAGGGTCTTCTCCGGTGATATCTAACGATTGTGTAAATCGTCTGTAATCTCCTCTTACCAATTCTAATGTACCAAAACGCAGTACTGTACTCTGTGAGAATTGGCTCATATACATTCGCATAAACCGAATCGATCTAAAGTCTGAGATACCGTTCACCGCCTCATCTGGCTGACTAATAGGAACTTTAAACTGTACCCATCGCACTGGAATTACGTTATTATCTTGTGTCGTAACGTCTATTTCTCGAACATCGGTAATAAAATCTTCTTGGGCACCATTTAAGCTGGTGTTGTTTTCAACACTCATCCCACGATAAATTGGCACTTTGTATTCGTAATAGCTATCTACCGTGTTCAAGCTGTAATCACGGTTAATATCTTCCACATCTGGTTGTGCGGTGTTTCCTCTATTATCATTCTCTACTGCTTCTGGAGAATTTCCTTCAGAACCGTTAAAAAACAAGTAACGCTCTAGAATGTTTCCTTCTGCTTGTAAAAAATATTGATAGTTATCTCCGGCAGGATCGGGAAGGCTTGCAAATGCCGGAAATTGCGATGCTTCTGTTGCATCAGAAAGCCCGTCAAAACCAATATCTTGATTAATTCGCTCTTGCCCTTGCGTATCGAATGTATATACCAACGCTTGGTTGGTAGGCACTTTACCCCAAGCTGTTGGAGTTGTATTTGCAACACCTCCATCTTCTGGCAATCCGTTTTCGTATTGTTTACGACCATCCTTCAAGATATCTTCTGAAATATTACCCAGGTTGAAAGTAACGAAACCTTGATCGTTGATACTTTCATCGTGCACGTAGGGGTCCATTACCCAAAATTGGATAAACTCTACATTGGCACGTTCAAAGTCGGTAGTAGTTAGCTGTCTAGAAATACCCGCCCAACGCGTCTCTGGGTTTGGCAGTGTATTGGTTCCTGCCGCTTCTGGGTTAAAGTTGTATTGTCCCCTTCTGCTCGGGTAATACGCCATATCTAATGAAAAGATGGCTTGTGTTTGCCCTTGAATCAAATCTTGGTTAGGGAAAATTTCATCTCTAAAAATTCTTCTTGTAAAGGGAGATGAGAGGTCTTCATCGGTAACTCCATCAGGTCGTTGGCCACTATAAAAAACAGGGTCGATGGTATACCAATTTAATCCTGCTCGATTGTAGTTATACTGAAGATTTCCGTTAGCAAATTCTCCGCCAAGACCAATTGGTGTACTCGCCAGTGTCCAAGTAAGGGGAGCGCTCACATCAATCCCTGTTTGTGACGCTTCAAAATCATCTACATACGCGGTAGTTTTACCGTCGAAATCGGAGATTTTAGGAGCTCCAGGCATTAAGTATGCAAACTCACCACGTAACGATATATTCGAGACCACATCGGTATCTATGTTTGGTAATTTGTTTACCAAGCGAGTTAAGAATGGAACTTCTGTAGAGAAGTTTGCATTCAAGCCAAAAATAGTATTATTAATTGGCTCGGTATCGAAAGAAGACTTTTGTGTAAGTGGTCGTTCATTCAAGTTCAAATAAGTAGCACCAAGTTGAAATTTATCGCTGAACTTATGTTCCACATTCAACCCTGTGAACCGTCTTGTTTGCTGGCCAAACAACGTATTATTTTCAGTAGTAATATTAATTGGGACGTTAGAAGCTTGCAATGCAGGATCGATGATTTGTACACGTCCTAACTGATAGTTAACAGTATAGTCTACACCCTCTACCAGTGTTCTTCCTCCTGCAGTTACGGTAACCGATCCCTGAGGAATATTGAAGGCTCCAATTGGGATTCCGTCTGCACCTGTCGATTTGTAGCTTCCCTTTAATTGAAATTTATTTTTGTCACTTCCTTGTTGTTCCGCCTGTATTTTTGTGGTTGAATATAAAGTTCGGTACACATATTTAGCTTGGTTCGCGTTATATGTTTGTTGATTATCATAATCTCCCGGGCCCTGATCATCATTGTCGAGCTTATCGAATAAATACGACCCAAAAGGTTCTACGCTAGTAAAAATGATATTTCCATTTTGTTGGTCTACGGTGATACCTGGCAAGAAATCGAAAAAACCATCACCGCCTTGCTGCGGATCGCCATTAAAGTTCACCCTATCCAAATTAAACACTCGCAAGAGTACCGTATCTTCAACATCTTCGGGAAGTGGCACTGCAGGAAACTCAGGAGTTCCCGGAGCAGGAGTGATATAATTTAGGGGAGAAGGGTCTGTATACAATATATTCAGCCTAAAGTCTTCTTGTTCTAGTTGAAAAGCATTTAAGGGGTAGATATTTTTCATCATCAAGTCCCAGATAGGCTCTTCGACAATAGTGATATTACTTTTTAAGAGTTTTACTACCAAGTTTTGTGGCAATCCACCTTGACCATTTGGGTCATTTGGGTCTATAGGGTCATTCGGATCGTTCGGATCTCCTGCCCCTCCTCCAATAGGCCCACCCGGTGTTTCTCCCGTGGCGTTAACACCGTCATTAGAGAATTCTCCTACTTGAAACACACGTCCGTTTACCGTAAATTGGTACGCAACGGCTAATACCTCATCATTACTTAAGCGTTGGTTCAACGAAATATACCCCAATTGACTATTGATTCTGTATTCGCTCGGATTCAACCTTCTTGCATTCTCTAAGACTGCATAATCATTCCCGTCGCTTACAGGCACTCCACTGAACCCTTGGTCTACCGTTGCCACATCACGAACTTCTTCCGTTAAGATACTTTGTACCGATGGGTCATTAATTCCGAATGGGTTAAAATCGTTATTTGCGTTGTCTGGAAATGAGTTCCGGGGTCTATTTATAAATCCGCCAGGTATACCATCCAACCCTACGTTAGAAGGATCTGACTCCCCCAAATCTTGCAATGCCAAAATATTTCGAACGTTTTGCGTGTTTGCAGCACGGTTGGTAATCCACACTTCTGAACGCGTAATCTGCACATTCGAATTAATAAAAGGGTATTGACGTAAGATTCTGTCGTAATTATCCCTAAAATAATGTCCTAAGAAAAAGTGACGATTTTCGTCATAATCTAATGCGAACAATTCAAAATCTGTAATTGTTGCGCCACCTTCGGCCGTTACACTTCTTGTTTCCGATTTCTGTTCAGAAAACACACCCGTAATAGTGGTTTTACCAAATTGAAGCTGTGCTTTTACCCCAAATAGGCTCTGCGCGCCCTGAATCAGGGTACTATTTAGCGGCATGGCCACGTTACCTACTTCAATTTTTTGGATGATATCATCTTCGGTAGGTGTGTATTCAAGTTTGATTTGGTTCTGAAAATTAAAAGTAGACTGTGTGTCGTAATTTGCCGTTACCGTAAGGCGTTCACCAACTTTCCCTAACAAACTAAGGCTGATTCTTTGGTCGAAATCGAATGATAAGTTGCTTCGGTTTCTAGGTGAAAACGCCGGATTGTCTTGCTTTGTGTACAACAACCCAATATCCATTTCAACTGTACCTTGTGGAATTACCTCGATAGTATTTCCACCAAAAATAGTTTCAAAGAAATTTGAATTCACATAAAAAGTAGGCAATAAATTTTTCTGTAATTCTTCAGAACCTTCCTTTCTTCCATCGGCAGCATCAATCTTTTCTTTAAAATACGCCTTCATCTGCTGTTCAAGAATCAGGTCTTGGTATTCTTGGGGAGTTAAGATAATTGGATAGGTAAGATTGATAGACCCTAAGGTTTGGGTATACACGTATCGATCCATAATAGGATCGTAAGTATACAGGTCTTGAATGCTGGGCGGGTTGGGCAAATCCATCCTGCCCATTACCGAACCCGTATCGGTACTATCTTGAGCAGACACCTTTGTAATTCCTCCAAATACAACACTTAAAATAAATAAAAACCCAAATAGGTTCTTTGTAAAATCGTAATTATTTGCGCCCAAAGTTTATAATTTTTTTAAAGCTAGTTTAATAATTGTCTCTACACTTGCCCCAGGATCTTCCTGCACAATTTTCTCACAAACCTTTTCAGCTTGTTTGCGCATAAAGCCTAATGTCTCCAAAGCAGATAACGCTTCATTTTTGTTCGTATTGCTCGATACTCCAGAAATTGTAGACATGCCATAAACTTTCAAAATTTTGTCTTTCAAATCTAGAATAACGCGTTGTGCCGTTTTTGCGCCAATTCCCTTCACAGATTGAATCACAGCAACGCCTTCGTTTACTATTGCTTCTTTAACCTGATCTGGTGTAAGGGAAGAAAGCATGGTACGTGCCGTACTGGCTCCTACTCCTGAAACCGAGATTAACAATTTAAAAATCTCCCGTTCTTCAGCACCTGAAAAACCGTACAGCGTGTGCGAATCTTCTTTAACCAATAAATACGTGAATAAAGTTACGTTTTCGGTAGAGGGGAGTTGCGAAAATGTATGCAATGAAATATGGACAAGATAGCCTACTCCATTGCAATCTATAACTACGTCTGTCGGGTTTTTTTCTACAAGTTTTCCCTGCAAATGGGTAATCATAAATGTTAACGTAAGGTTAAAGGGCCAAATATAGCATATTTATTTGCATTGGCACAGCGACACTTTAGGAAAATGGCCCTAGTTATTCTGATGCTTTTACATCTTTTTGGTGTTTCTCTTTTTGTTGTGCGTCTACCACTGCAACAGCCGCCATGTGAACAATTTCTTCAACACTGGCACCAAGCTGCAGAATATGCACTGGTTTCTTCATTCCCAACATGATAGGCCCAATGGATTCTATGCTGTTCAACTCTTTCAATAGCTTATAATTACTATTTGCTGAATCGAGGTTCGGAAATATCAAGGCATTCACTTTTTTGCCCGCCAATTTAGAGAAAGGGAATTTCTTCTGTAGCAGTTGTGCATTTAAAGCAAAGTCGGTTTGTAACTCACCGTCTACCACCATATCGGGTACCGTTCTATGGAGAAGTTCTACCGCCTCCCTAACTTTTAGGGCATGTGGGTCTTTAGATGAGCCAAAATTGGCATACGAAATCATAGCAATTACGGGGTTTAACCCAAACATTTTCATCGTATAATTGGTCATCTGGGCAATTTTAGCCAGTTCTTTTGCGGTTGGATCAATATTGATAGAGGTATCTGAGATAAAAATTGGCCCCCTTTTTGTCAACATTAGGTTCGTAGTGGCTACTTTAGACACCCCGTCAAAACGTCCTACTGTTTCCAGAACCGGACGTACTACCGATGGGTATGCCTGGGAATATCCAGAAATCATACAATCTACATCACCTTCATTCAGCATCATGGCTGCAAAATAATTTCTTGATCGCATGAGTCCTTGTGCATCATACATGGTCACACCACTTCTACGTCTGTTTTTCCAATGCTTTTCGGCATAATAGTTTCGCTTTTCGGTATGTTCGTCGCTTTTAGGGTCAATTATTTCAATGTCAGCATCAAATTCTATCTGCTCCATCAGCTCGGTAATAATTTCTGTTCTACCAAGCAACACAGGGATACCAATGCCTTCATCGTGTACAATTTGTGCAGCTTTCAGCACATCTAATTGGTCTGCTTCAGCAAATACAATACGCTTGGGAGCCATCTTAGCACGGTTCAACAACAGGCGAATAATTTTATTATCACTGCCCATTCGCTCATACAATTCATCTTCGTAGCGTTCCCAGTCTGTGATGGGAGCTGTAGCCACACCGCTTTCCATCGCAGCTTTCGCTACGGCTGGTGGCACTGTTGCAATAAGTCTAGGATCGAAAGGCTTCGGGATGATATAATCTTTCCCAAAAATTAATTTTGTCTCTCCGTAGGCAATATTTACTTGCTCTGGCACGGGTTCTTTAGCCAAATGTGCCAAGGCATAAACCGCTGCCATTTTCATTTCCTCATTAATTTTGGTAGCGCGCACATCTAAGGCTCCTCTAAAAATAAATGGAAAACCCAATACATTATTTACCTGATTGGGGTGGTCGCTCCGTCCCGTTGCCATAATGATATCTTCTCTCGAAGCTACTGCCAAATCGTAAGCGATTTCCGGATTCGGATTGGCCATTGCAAATACAATTGGGTTATCGGCCATGGTACGAATCATGTCCTGCGAAACGATATCGCCTACAGACAAGCCTAAGAATACATCAGCATTTTCCATGGCATGGGCCAACGATTCTTGATGGTCTGGGTTCTTGAATTTTTGTTGTTCGGCAGCGAGATCATTTCGGTCGGTGCTTAGAAATCCTTGGCTGTCGAACATATAAATATGCTCTAATTTGGCACCAAGGGCAACATAAAGATTTACACATGAAATTGCTGCAGAACCTGCTCCGGAAATCACAAATTTTACTTTATCGATATCCTTTTCAGCTATTTCTAAAGCATTTAGTAAAGCTGCTGCTGAAATGATCGCCGTTCCGTGCTGGTCGTCATGCATCACGGGGATGTCTAACTCTGCTTTCAACCTTCGCTCAATCTCAAAGGCTTCGGGTGCTTTTATATCTTCCAGGTTAATTCCTCCGAAGGTAGGGGCTATATTTTTAACCGTTTCTATAAATTCTTCGATGTTTTCGGTCCCAACCTCAATATCGAACACATCGATGTCTGCAAAAATTTTAAAGAGGAGGCCTTTACCTTCCATCACGGGTTTGGAGGCTTCGGGGCCTATATTACCAAGCCCAAGAACCGCCGTTCCGTTTGAAATTACCGCCACCAAATTGCCTTTGTTTGTGTATTTATAGACATTGTTAATGTCTTTTTCAATTTCAAGACAAGGTTCTGCCACTCCTGGTGAATATGCAAGCGAAAGATCTCGCTGCGATGCATATTTCTTTGTAGGCACCACCTGAATCTTCCCAGGTCGCGGTTTTGCGTGATATAATAAGGCTTCTCTTCGTTTGCTTTGTTTGCTCATAGCGTCACTTTTGGTGATATACAAATGTACGGGAGTAGAACAAAAAAGGAGCTATTTTAGGTTGGTTTTTGAATGGATGTTCTGTTCTTTAAGAAAAGAAATATTTCGTTTTAACCCTTCAAACTTGGTACGTTTTACGGCGCTTTTTTTAAAGATTTCATTAAAAACGTCTTGGGTAATTTCTTCCCATTCCTTTTTCGAATTGGATAATAATTCTGGATGCGGATTGAACAATGGTTCATTGTGTGATTTACTGAACCGGTTCCAGGGGCAGACATCCTGACAAATATCACATCCAAAAATCCAATCTTCCATGTGGTTATCAAAATAACTCGGAATCTGACTTTTCAGCTCGATGGTGGCGTATGAAATGCACTTGCTGCCATCAACCACATACGGATCTACAATGGCCTGCGTAGGGCACGCATCAATGCAGGCTGTGCAAGCACCGCAGTGGTCGGTAACAGGGGTGTCGTATTTCAATTCTAAATCTACTATCAATTCAGCAATAAAATAAAAAGACCCCACCTGCTTGGTCAATAGGTTACTGTGCTTGCCAATCCATCCCAAGCCGCTCTTTGCCGCCCAAGCCTTGTCTAATACTGGTGCAGAATCTACAAAAGCACGTCCGTGAACATCTCCAATTTCGGTTTGTATAAAATGGAGTAATTCTTTCAATTTGTCTTTTATCACAAAGTGATAATCGGTTCCATAGGCATATTTTGAAATTTTATAGGTGTCGCCCCTTTGTATTTCCGAAGGAAAATAATTGAGCAGCAGTGAAATCACACTTTTAGAGCCTTCAACCAACTTTGTTGGGTCCAAGCGCTTGTCGAAATGATTTTCCATATAGCCCATTTCTCCGTGCATATTATTTTGGAGCCATTTTTCAAGCCGCGGAGCCTCTTCTTCTAAAAATGCTGCTCTGCTGATGCCACATGACAGGAAACCGAGGCGTTTTGCTTCAGATTTAATTAGTTCGGTATGGGCTGCTTTTGAAGTCAACATTATTTTCTTACCACCCACTGATCTTGCGGATACCAGTCTTTTTCAATAGGCATTTCAATATGCTCTAGAATTTCAACATTCTTAAAAAGTTTTTGCATAAAAGGTTTTGGTTGAAATGCAGAATAAACACGATGACCTTCTACAACGTCTCCCCGCACCACTAGGTTACCCGTTTCGTATTGTTGACGTTCCGTTTTATTGAGTTTGGCTTTATATACATCGCCTTGTGTGGTGAGCAACATGACCCCACCTGGCTTTAGCACGCGATACAATTCATCAAACCAAGCATGGTGCATCGCTTCAGAAAGATGCGTAAAAATAGAAACCCCATAAAGTGCCTCAAAAAAATTGTCCTCATAAGGCAATGAAGCCGTTAATTCATTTTTATTAAAGTGAATCTCTGGAAGGTTTTCAGTACACCAATCAATCGATTTTTCGTTATAATCTGTTCCGTAGTAAGAACACCCATTACCAATGACATCAGGAAGATGCCTTATAATTCTACCGGGGCCACAACCCCAATCTAGAATTGCAGCGTCTTTTAAGGGCACATACTTTTCGAAAATACTTTTGAAATAGGCAGCATCCTTTTTACCATTATAAAAATAACTGCTGTAACTCATATTATGCGATTCATAAATGAGATAATCTGGCGGCAATTTCACGTCGGGGTGCGACTTTAAGAATTCTTTATTGGTCTGCTTGTTCTTCGCACGTTCTAGTTTGAACCTCAGAATGTCTGCCGGGTGCAGCAAACGTAATTTTCGAAGCAAGGAAGATACTTTTATTTTATTCTTCATTTAAGTTATATGCGTTTTTGAAACTCTAAGATAGCGTTTCTAGGTTTTAAGGTAATTAACGGATTGATGTCTATGGGTTTCAAGTTTTCTTTTATCCGGAAATTTTTGCACAATGCAGCTACGGCTAACACCATTTCATACATGGCGAAATTGTTCCCAATGCACATTCTGGGACCCGCTCCGAAAGGGAAATAATGTGAAGCATAATCACTGTAATTTTTATTGGCAAATCGTTCAGGTTGAAAGTCTAACGGAGACTCCCAATAGGTCTCACTTTTGTGTATTTCATGCACTGCAAACAACAAACTGGTACCCTTTTCGATAGAAATTCCGTTGTAGATATCTGCCTCGATATTCACGCGATCGATAAAATATGCTGGCGGGTACAAACGTAAGGATTCTTCAATTACGTGGGTGGTTAAGGGTACTTTTTTAAGAAAATCAAAAAGAGACGTTGTTTCTTTTTCAGCACGTTGTACTTCTTCAAAAATTTGTTGTTGGTACGTAGTGTGTCTTGCTAAAAGTTGGGTTGTAAATGTAAGGGCATTGCTCGTTGTTTCATGTCCCGCCACAAAAAGAATCAAGATTTCATCAATCAGTTGCTCGTCATCCATAGCATTACCGTCTTCGTACCGTGCATCTAACAGCATGTCTAGTAAATCGTCTTCCCTTGTCCCCCTCTCCCGGCGGTCTGCGACTAACTGTTTAAGTATACTTCTTGCCTCTTGGCTTTGTTTTAAGTGTTTTTGAAGCGTTCCGCTTAGTGTAAACCACCAACCCAAATAAGGTTGGCGTAGTTCGCGCACCAACATTTGTTGTGCTTCTTCAGTGATATGTTGAAGCCGTTTTATTTGTTCATTGGAAACACCCCCACTAAACAATGAGGTTGCCACTACTTGAAATGCCAGATCGTTGTAGATAGGGAAAATTGGAAATGGATGACCTGTATCTATTTTTTGAAGTTCTGCTTCAATTGTTTGCTGCATGGTATCCAACAAGCGAGCTAATTGCTTTTTATGGAATGCTGGCTGAATTAGTTTTCGTTGTTGTTTCCAAAGGGCTCCTTCAGCAGTAAGGAGTCCGTGCCCAACATACTTTGCCAGATCTTCGGTTTGAATTTTAGACTTGGTATAGTTACGCTGGTTTTTTTGGAGTACGTATTGTAAAAACCCTGCATCCCGTGAAAATACAACCGATTTATTGATTCCTATTTTCAATCGGAAGGTATCTCCCAGTCGTTCAAAATTGTCGTGATGGAATGGCAAGGGGTTTTTGAGTATTTCTAAGGAATGTTTCAGAAATCTTGAGAGGGGTACTGTAGGAATTGATTTAGGTTCTAGTGACAAGTTTTTTGTGTATGTTGATTAAATGAAAACTAAGGCTTCGACTTTAGTTTATCCTGAGCTCGTCGAAGGGCTCAGCCTGAAAAAAAGAAGTTTTTAAAAAATTAATAGATGTCACACTGAGCGCAGTCGAAGTGATTAACCTTAAAAAGCTACAAATTATCATCTACTTTGTATTTATAATGACTCGCATTACTACACTCAGATAAAATTTGAAGTAATTCACCATTACCGTCAATAAGAGACTGTTTTTTAGCCCTCGTCCAACCTTTTAGTTTCTTTTCAAAATAAATTGCTTGCAATACATCACTAAATTCTTGCTGAAATATCAACTTTAACGGTCGCCTTCTATATGTATAAGAGCTCCTTTTAAGTCCATTTTGATGCTCTTTGAATCGTTTTTCTAAATTGTTTGTGATCCCTGTATATAAAGATTCATCTGAGCACTTTAAAATATATACAAAGTACTTATAGTTCATTTTGTTTCGCTTTAATTGAGGCTTCGACTGCGCTCAGCCTGACAATGAGATTTGTTTTTCTATTAGGCTTCGACTTTAGTTTATCCTGAGCTCGTCGAAGGGTTCAGCCTGACAATACTATCTAAAACAATCCGCCTTGGGTAGGGCCCTTTAATTTACCAAGGTGCTTATAGGCTGCCTCAGTCACTTCTCGGCCGCGTGGCGTACGCATGATAAACCCTTGTTGTATCAAAAACGGTTCGTACACTTCTTCAATGGTTTCGCTACTTTCGGAAACAGCAGTAGCAATCGTGGTAATACCCACAGGGCCACCCTTAAATTTTTCGATAATTGTGGTTAAAATTTTATTATCCATTTCATCTAGGCCATGAGCATCTACGTTCAATTGCTCTAGCGCATATTTTGCAATCTCGATGTGAATGGTGCCATCTCCCTTTATTTGGGCAAAGTCTCGAACACGTCTCAAAAGTGCATTTGCTATTCGTGGTGTTCCTCTGCTCCTACCGGCAATTTCGACAGCGGCTTCCATAGAAATTGGAACCTGCAAAATGCCTGCACTACGCTCTACGATCGCAGTAAGCAGCTCGGTAGTATAGTATTGAAGCCGTGAAGCAATCCCGAATCGCGCGCGCATGGGTGCTGTGAGCAAACCAGACCGTGTCGTAGCACCTACCAAGGTAAAAGGTGCCAAATTGATTTGCACTGTTCGGGCATTGGGTCCCGACTCGATCATGATGTCAATTTTATAATCTTCCATTGCCGAATAGAGGTATTCTTCAACAATAGGGCTCAGTCTGTGTATTTCATCAATAAACAACACATCCCGTTCTTCGAGATTGGTGAGCAACCCGGCAAGATCACCTGGTTTGTCTAACACAGGTCCTGATGTCACCCGTATACCTACGTCTAATTCGTTTGCCAAAATATGTGCTAGCGTGGTTTTTCCTAAGCCAGGAGGACCGTGAAACAGCGTGTGGTCTAGTGCTTCTTTTCGTAAGTTGGCTGCCTGAACAAACACTTGTAAATTTTCTAAAGCCTGCTCCTGACCTGCAAAATCATCGAAAGATAAAGGACGAAGCCGCTTTTCTAAATCGAGTTCTTGAGGAGAAAAGCTTTCGCCTGTAGGATCTAAGTGTTCATTCATATCACAAATATACTTGAATTTTTACCTATTTCAATTTTAGAGGGGAACCGATTTGTACGCCCTGAAATTGCATCATTCTAAATCATTAACCTCCATTTTTTACATGTTTTAACAAGACATTACCATACTATTGGCAGCTTTAATTGGTCTCAGTTTCTATCTTTAAAATAAAAACTATGCTTACACCCACTCAGAACGTACCAAATTTAAAAATTGATTTAATAAACGACACCCAATGGGAGTTGCACAAGCAGCGGCCAGAAAACTATACCTTACTGGTTTTTTACAGAGGGTATCACTGCCCGAAATGTAAAGAACAACTCGAAAACCTAAAAGACCAGGTAGATGATTTTACCTCTAGAGGGATCAACGTGATTGCATTAAGTATGGACAGTGAAAAACGCGCTAAGAAAACAGGTGACGAGTGGGACATTGATGGGATACCAGTTGGATTCGGACTTACAAAAAAAGAAGCGAAAGATTGGGGGCTTTTCATTTCGTCTGCTATCTCTGAAAGTGAACCTGATATTTTTTCAGAACCAGGATTGTTTTTGGTTAAACCAGACAACACACTCTACTTGACTTCCATACAGTCAATGCCATTTGCCCGACCGCACTTTAAAGACTTATTGGGTGCAATCGATTTTATTGAAAAGAAAGGATATCCGCCAAGAGGAACTGCACAATAAAAAAAGCCGAATCTAATAGATTCGGCTTTCAAAACCACCAGCTCCCCAGCTGGACGGCTTAACTAGTATATGAGCTACTAAGATACAACCAGAAAAACTGACGTGGTATAGGTGAATACCCGTAATTTATAAAAGGAAAAAGCCCCTTTTCATTTGAAAAGGGGCTTTTAAATTTAGATATTCTATGTTGTTAATGATTTAATTCTTCTTCATTGTCTTGAAGCGGAATATGTTGTGGCACGAAATCTTGCCCTGGAATTACGTAATCAGTTTCATCTTTATTCAACTTACTGTAATCATAAGACCAACGGTATACATGTGGTATTGGTCCGTCCCAGTTTCCGTGGATATGCTTCATTTCAGCAGTCCATTCAAGGGTTGTTGCGTTCCAAGGGTTTTTAGAGCCCCTCTTTCCGTAGAACATAGAACTGATAAAGTTATACAAGAAGACCAATTGTGCTGCAGCCGTAATGATTGCAAAAATGGTAATCACCACATTAACATCGGTAAGGTCATCGAAATATGGAAATGCGGTATTGGTATAATAACGTCTTGGAAGACCTGCCATACCAATAAAGTGCATTGGGAAGAACACACCATAGGCTCCAATTACGGTTACCCAGAAATGTACATATCCCAAATTTTTATTTAGCATTCTACCTTGGAACATTTTTGGGAACCAATGATAGACTCCAGCAAATAGACCATAGAGTGCCGAAATACCCATTACCAAGTGGAAGTGGGCCACTACAAAGTAGGTGTCGTGTACGTTGATATCTAACGCACTATCCCCCAGGATAATTCCTGTTAATCCACCCGTAATAAAAGTAGACACAAATCCTATGGAAAATAGCATTGCGGGATTCATTTGCAGATTACCCCGCCAAATAGTAGTAATCCAGTTAAACGATTTAACGGCAGATGGAATTGCGATCAATAAGGTTGTGAATGTAAATACCGAGCCCAAGAATGGATTCATTCCTGAAATAAACATATGGTGCCCCCAAACAATGGTAGACAAGAATGCAATGGCCAAAATAGATGCTACCATGGCACGATACCCGAATATAGGTTTTCTTGCGTTGGTGGCCATAATTTCAGAAACCATACCCATGGCAGGTAAAATTACAATGTAAACCTCGGGGTGCCCCAAGAACCAGAACAAGTGTTCGAATAATACGGGCGAACCACCTTGGTTGTGCAACACCTCTCCTGCTATGTAAATATCTGAAAGGAAGAATGACGTTCCGAAGCTACGGTCCATGATAAGCATTAATGCCGCAGAGAACAGTACTGGAAACGATACCACACCGATAACAGCTGTAATGAAGAACGCCCAGATAGTTAAAGGAAGACGCGTCATAGACATTCCTTTGGTTCTCAAGTTTAATACGGTTACGATGTAATTTAACGAACCTAAAAGTGATGATGCAATAAAGATGGCCATAGAGACCAACCATAGTGTCATACCTGTGCCAGAACCTGGAATTGCTTGTGGTAAGGCACTAAGCGGTGGATAGATAGTCCATCCTGCGGAGGCGGGACCTGCTTCCACAAATAGGGAAAGTACCATGATCACACTCGAAATGAAGAACAGCCAATATGAAATCATGTTCAAGAAACCTGACGCCATATCACGTGCTCCAATCTGTAATGGTATTAATAAGTTACTAAACGTACCACTTAGACCTGCTGTTAATACGAAGAATACCATGATAGTACCGTGAATGGTTACCAATGCTAGATACACGTTGGGATCCATCACACCACCTTCACCCCATTTACCGAGCAAGACTTCATAAATCGTAAATTCTACATCGGGCCAAGCTAGTTGTAGCCTGAATAAAATAGACATTGCGATACCGATGATTCCCATAAACAAACCTGTAATAAGGTACTGTTTCGAAATCATCTTATGGTCTTGACTGAAGATATACTTCGTTACAAAAGTCTCTTTATGATGATGCCCGTGATCGTCTTCGTGGTGATCTGTTGCGTGGTCTAATGCGTGTGCTGACATAATCTCTTAAGCTAAAATGTTATTGTTTAAGGGCTTCGGCTAAGGTTGTTTGTTCTTTCATCCAGGCTTCGTACTCTTCTGGAGTGTGTACTACTATTTTCATTTGCATATTGTAGTGGTTACTACCGCAAATTTTGTTACACAAAAGCATATAATCAAATTCGTAAGGTTCTAGTGGTTCGTCTCCTTTTGCCACGAGCGCTTTACTATTTTCCTGTCTAATTTTATTGATTTTTCTCACTTTGGCAACTACTTCATCGTTCATCCGCATTTCTTCGGTTGTCACTGTTGGTGTAAAAGCGAATTGTGTAATCATCCCGGGAACACAGTTCATTTGCGCTCTAAAGTGAGGCATATATGCTGAGTGTAATACGTCTTGTGAACGCATTTTGAAAAGGATTTTTCTCCCAGTAGGTAAGTGTAGCTCGTTGGTCACTACATCATCCTGCGCGTTCGGGTCTGATGCATCAACTCCTAATTGATTTACACCTTCAATTAGGCGAACGTTTGCTTCTCCCAAAGTGTTATCTTCTCCTGCATATCTCGCTCTCCAATCAAATTGATACGCATACAACTCTACAATCATTGGGTCATCGTCTGTATCTACATTCATGATATCGGTCCAGGTAAACAAACCGTAAATAATCAATCCTGCTAAAACGATTACTGGAATGATGGTCCAGATAAATTCAAGTTTATCGTTATCGGCAAAAAAAGTTGCCCTTGTTCCTTGCTTTCCGCGGTATTTAAATGAAAAATATCCCAGTAACCAAAGGGTAAAGAAACCTACTACAAAGATTAATGCCATCGAAATGTACATTAAGCTGTCGATTTCTGAACCATGCTCAGATGCAGATTCAGGAAGGAGTACATCTCCCCATTTCCAAAAACAGATAATCAACAATAGGTAGATAAATATGGTAAACATGAGCATAAGCCATCCGTTCACGTTATTATCTTTATCTGTAGCGACTTCGGAATTGGAACTGGTTTCAGTTTTAGATAATTGAAATATCTTGCCCATCTGCCAGATAGCCACTCCAAAAAGTATGATTACTAATACAACTAAAAATGCGGTCATCGGTATCTATCTTCTTTAATTTTTACTAATAGTGAAAGTGCTTACTTTCTTTAATGAATGGGTTTCGTTTCGCCAACAATGGTGCTTTTGTAAGGGCGGTAAATACAACCAATACAAACAGACCAAAGAAAAACAACATCGCTCCTATCTCAGGCAAACCAATAAACCATGATGTACCAACCGTAGCCGGCATAACCATGTTAAACACATCTATATAATGTCCTGCTAAAATTACAACTCCAGACATGATTACAAACCAGTTTACACGCTTGTAATCACTATTCATCAACATCAATACTGGGAATATAAAATTCATGGCTACCATTCCGAAGAAAGGCAGGTTATAATCTTCGATACGCGTTATAAAATAGGTTACCTCTTCAGGAATATTAGCATACCAGATCAACATAAATTGAGAGAACCAAAGGTAAGTCCAGAAAATACTAAATCCGAACATAAACTTGGCCAAATCATGGATGTGGCTGTCATTTACAAATTCTAAATATCCTTGACTTTTCAGCACAATAGTAACCATTGCAATCACTGTAATGGCACAAACCATCATTCCTGCAAATACATACCATCCAAATAGTGTAGAGAACCAGTGTGGGTCGAAACTCATGATCCAGTCCCAAGACATCATCGATTCGGTATAGATAAAGAACACTAAGAATCCAGCAGCTAGTTTAAAATTCTTTTTAAACCAGCGGTTATCTTCGGCATTATCCTGATTTAATGTCCATTTTCTTGAGAAATAGCGGTAAAGGTTGAAACCTAACAGATAAATCACGGCTCTCACTATAAACCACATTGGGTTTAACCATCCACTTTTTCCAGCAATTAATTTATCGTATTTCGGGCTCTCAGGGTTGATCAAGTCACCATCCATCCAGTGGAAAATATGGTTTACATGAAATACTGAAAGTAATAACAATATGATAATAATTACAGAGGCCCAAGGCAGATAGGCTGTAATACCTTCCATTACCCTGAAAAGAACGGGAGACCACCCTGCTTGTGCGGCGTGTTGTATCGCGTAAAAGGCTAATGTTCCCAAGGCTATCATAAAGAAAAAGAACGAAGCTACGTACAGTGCAGACCACGGTCTGTTTTGCAATTGGTGTAGCACATGTTCAAGATGTGCTTCCTCATCGTTGTGGGCATTTTCTCCATGACCTTCGGTAACACCGTGTTCGCCCATGGCCGTATTGTGTGTATCTGCGGCGGTATCATGGGAAGTACCATGACCATCACCGTGAGCTGCCATCATTTCTTTCACTTCGGCAGTTGTACTTGGAGCGCCAAGGAAGCCAGCAAGCATCCCTAAGGCACCAACCACCATAAAAATGATCGCAAATAATTTTAATTTACTGGGTAGCGTGTACATATCTTTAACTATCTCTATTGTTCTTAGTTAGTTTCTTCTGAAATTTCTGTTTCTATAGGAGTGCCGTCTTCAGAAATATCTTCATTCAACACTTCAATCATATCGTTGAGTGTATCTTGTTTTTTTGGCTCCAACAATGGCTCACCTTTTAACTGGGCCTTTAAATTCATAACGTGTTGGGTAATTTGCCAACGCTCCTTTTCATTGGTTTGTGAGGCATAAGACCCCATAGAGTTTAACCCGTACATTTGCACGTGATAGACACCACCTTCGGTGATCACCCGTCCTTCGGCTGCATAACTTGGAATTCCTAAAAACTTCTCACGTTGCATCAAAATACCATTTCCGTCTCCGGCATCACCATGGCAAACGGCACAATAAATGGTGTATAACTGTGCTCCTGCCGCCAAGTTCTCTTCAGTTACTTCTAACGGATTCTTCAATTCTACTTTTGCCAATTCTAGGCCTTCAGTAGTATTTTCATATTCGTAAGGTGTCCATCCTCTTGGAATTGAACCTTCGGCTGGCAACATTGCCTCTTGCTGACCTTCAAATATGTCGTATTCTCCGTAGGTTTCATACCCAACAGGTTCGTACATATTCGGCATATACTGAAAATTCGGTTTGTTTTCATCAGCACATGAAAATACCGACAGACAAACTGCTGCTATAAATGATATGTTGCGTAATTTTTTCATATTAGTGGTCATCGTCATTTTCAATTAAACTAATTTCCAATGCTCCCGTATCGTACAAAAACTTACTAAGTTGTTCTACGTCGTGGTGTCCTGCGTCTATTGCCATTAAAAAATGATCGTCTGTGGTTCGTACATCAGGGTTTTCAGCTTTCTTAAAAGGCCATAGCTTGCTGCGCATGTAAAAAGTAATTACCATTAAGTGGGCAGCAAAGAATACGGTAAGTTCAAACATGATTGGAACAAATGCCGGCATATTTTCAATATAACTGAAACTAGGCTTTCCTCCAATATCTTGTGGCCAATCTTCAATCATGATAAAATTCATCATGGTGATTGCTACCGCCAATCCTACCAAACCGTACAAGAAAGAGCAAATTGCGATTCTTGTAGGAGCAAGGCCCATCACCTTGTCTAGCCCGTGAACGGGAAAGGGTGTATAGACTTCTTCAATATGGTAGTGTGCTGCACGTACCTGCTTAACGGCTTGCATCAAGATGTCGTCGTCTGAATAGATTGCGTGAATGTGTTTCGCTGCCATACTTACGCGTTGTTTTTTAGTTTTGTGGCTTGTCCGGCCCAGTCGTCGCGCTTTGCACGGCCTGGGAATTCGCCTATAATTTCGTCTAACAGGTCGTAGTCTTCATCTGTCATTCTACTTACCTGCTCAAAAGTGTAAATACCTAATTGATGTAATTTTTGTTCCATCACCGGTCCTACGCCGCTAATTTTCTTAAGATCATCTGCTGTTTGGGTAGCTGGATCGAAAGTTCCCAGCTTGCTCAATAAATTATCTACTTGATCTTTTTTGTATTCTGAATCAATTAATGCATCTGCATTTACCGTATCGTTGTGACTATCTTCTGACGAAGTCGGAGTGTCTACTACGGTAGCACCGTCTGCATGTGACACATTTGCCGCTGGTTCGCGTACAATAGGGTCGTAATGCTTTACGTCATCACCGTGGGCAGCACGTAACTTTTTGTATTTGCTACCAGACGATTTCAGAATAGATTTTACCTCCGCTTGTGCAATCACAGGAAAGGTTCTTGCGTACAATAAGAAAAGTACAAAGAAGAAACCAATTGTTCCAATGAAGATTCCAATATCAACGAAAGTAGGTGAGAACATCGTCCATGAAGAGGGTAAGTAATCACGGTGTAAGGAAGTAACAATAATTACAAATCGCTCAAACCACATCCCGATGTTTACTACAATCGATATAAAGAAAGAGAACATGATACTTCTTCGTAATTTAGGGAACCACATAAATTGTGGGGAGAATACGTTACAGGTCATCATCGCCCAATATGCCCACCAATAAGGTCCTGTTGCACGATTCAAGAAGGCGTATTGTTCGTATTCTACTCCAGAATACCAAGCAATAAATAATTCAGTAATATAAGCCACACCTACGATAGAACCCGTAATCATGATTACGATATTCATTAATTCAATATGCTGAATCGTAATATAATCTTCAAGATTAGAAACCTTTCTCATTATTATAAGAAGGGTGTTCACCATGGCAAACCCAGAGAAAATCGCACCTGCAACGAAGTACGGTGGGAAAATGGTGGTATGCCATCCCGGAATCACCGATGTAGCAAAGTCAAATGATACAATAGTGTGTACCGAAAGTACCAGTGGTGTTGCCAAACCTGCCAAAACCAAGGAAACTTCTTCAAATCGTTGCCAGTCTTTTGCGCGGCCTGACCAACCGAATGATAAAATACTGTATACTCTTTTAGTAAATGGAGTAATTGCTCTATCGCGAATCATTGCGAAATCTGGGAGTAAACCTGTCCACCAGAATACCAACGATACCGAAAGATAGGTCGAGATCGCAAATACATCCCAAAGTAACGGTGAGTTAAAGTTTACCCACAGTGAACCAAATTGGTTTGGTATGGGAAGTACCCAATACGCCAACCATGGACGACCCATGTGGATAATCGGGAATAGACCCGCCTGGATTACCGAGAAGATGGTCATCGCCTCAGCGGAACGGTTAATTGCCATTCTCCATTTCTGACGGAACAGTAATAGTACTGCAGAAATCAGTGTTCCTGCGTGACCAATACCTACCCACCATACAAAGTTGGTAATATCCCAAGCCCAGTTTACAGTTCGGTTTAGTCCCCAAACCCCAATACCGGTTGAAACGGTATAAATAATACACCCAAGCCCCCACAAAAAGGCAATTAAGGCAATGGTGAATACTATCCACCAAGATTTATTGGCTTTGCCTTCCACAGGAGCAGCCACATCCACAGTAACATCGTGGTAGTTTTTGTCTCCTATAACTAAGGGTCTTCTAATAGGTGCTTCGTAATGCGACGCCATATCTATATAATCTATTACTTAGTTAGTTATGCTTCGTTTGTATTTCTCACTTTTGTTTGATAGAACACGTTAGGTTTTGTTCCTACGGCAGCTAACAAGTGATACATACGTTTATCTTCTTTCAATTCGTGAATTTCACTTTCTTCATTGTTGATATCCCCGAACTTAATAGCGCCCGATTCACAGGCAGCCGAACAAGCGGTTTTAAATTCTCCGTCTTTCACCATTCTACCGTCACGCTTGGCGTCTAAAATGGTTTTCTGTGTCATCTGTATACACATTGAACACTTTTCCATCACACCTCGGCTTCGTACCACAACATCTGGGTTCAATACCATTCGGCCCAAGTCGTTGTTCATGTGGTAATCGAACTCATCGTTTTCGGCATATAAGAACCAGTTAAAACGACGTACTTTATACGGACAGTTATTTGCACAATATCTTGTACCCACACAGCGATTGTACGCCATATGATTTTGCCCTTGGCGACCGTGACTTGTAGCAGCTACCGGACAAACCGTCTCACAAGGAGCGTGGTTACAGTGCTGACACATTACAGGCTGGAAGGCCACTTGCGGATTCGCAGCTGGATTTTCCATTTCGCCATATTCAGAAAGTGAACTTCCCAATCCAGAGATATTCTCTTTCTTTTCTAAATCAGATTCAAAGGTGTCTTCCGAAGAATAATACCTATCAATACGTAACCAGTGCATGTCACGACTCTTACGCATTTCATCTTTACCAACTACTGGCACATTGTTTTCTGCGTGGCAAGCAATCACACATGCCCCACAACCTGTACAAGCATTTAAGTCGATTGACAAGTTGAAATGATGCCCTACAGAGCGGTCAAAACTTGTCCAAAGGTCGGCATCTGGAGATGTAACCGGTATTTCTTGATGATCTTTAGAAACCTCAGGAACCGCATTCCAATAATGAACATCTTTTGTATTGAATATTTCAAGAGTAGTCTCTTTAATAATATCCCGACCCATCATGGTATTGTGCAACTGAACGCATGCAAATTCATGCATTCCCGGTGCTTTTTCAAGCGTAACGCCCATTTGTACCGACTTAAAGCCGCTGTACAATTGATACGCGTTAACTCCCGTCTGCATTTCTTCTTGGATTCCGGCCGTCTGACCGTATCCTAATGCCAATCCTATAGAACCTTTCGCTTGTCCTGGCTGGATTAAGGCAGGAACATTTTCAATAGTAACACCATTCACGGTTACATTTACGTAACTTCCGTCCAATCCGCCATTGGCAACATTTTCATTCTCAATACCCATCGCTTCTGCATCTGCGGCAGAAATAGTTACATAATTGTCCCAAGTAGCTCTTGTAATTGGGTCAGGTAATTCTTGCAACCATGGGTTATTAGCTTGATTACCGCTACCTAGACCTGTTTTGGTATAAAGCGTGAGCTCCATACCCTCTTTATTTTCTTGTACAGGATCAATCTTCGCACCGTTTGAGGTAGAAGACTCTAATTGTAATTCGCTACTGTTAGTGGTATCAGCGTCTGTAGTTAGAGAAGCGCTGCTTTCAAAAACACCATCATGAACGGCTTGATTCCACGAGCCTGCGCCCAGAACCGAACCTTCTATAAATTCTTTTAAATAATCGTAGTACTTTTTATCACCATTTCCTGTCCATCGCACCAGACAATCTTGAAACTGTCGTGTGTTGAACAATGTACGGATGGTAGGCTGCACGATGCTGAAAGTTCCTTTTTTCAACTGCACGTCACCCCAAGATTCTAGGTAATGTGGTGTAGCTGCAACCAATTTAGCAGCACTTGCCGTTGCATCTGGCTTCATAGAAAAAGCCAATGTCATCTCTAGATTTTCATAGGCTTCTGCAAACTTAGGATGTGGAAATGAATACACCGGGTCTACCCCAACAGTAATCAGTCCTTTTACACTTCCAGTAGTTACCCCATTCATTACATTGGTAACTTCTTGTGTACTTCCCATTGAAGTCATTCTAGGCTTAGCAGTATCCATCACAACGCTATTTGCATTGTAATTTAACGCCATGGTTTGGGCCTGTACATCAGGTAATGATGTAACAACCACACCTTTGCTTCCTGCCTTTTGTAGATGGGCTTTCGCCTTAGCAACAGCAGCAGCCACATTTTCTGGCAACCCAGAAGCGCTTCCGCCGGTTAAGGCCTGTAAAACTTTCATTTGCTGTGACGGAGTAACCGGTACACGCACATCGGCATTAGCACCAGAAATACTCATATTAGCTTCAAACTGGTAGTGCTTACTCATTTTTCCGTTCTTCGGAATACGCCCTTTGGCATAACCAGCTTCATAGCCACCACCTTGCCAGTCGCCTAGAAAATCGGCACCAACTGAAACAATTACCTCTGCCTTATTGAAATCGTAATCTGGCAATGCTCTTGTTCCGTATTTATTTTGAAAAGCGTCCAGTGCTTCAGAAGAAGAAACAGCGTCATAAATTACATGACGCACATTTGGATACTTTGCGGTAAATTCTTTAATCAATTTTGAAGTGGACGGACTTGCGAATGTTTGTGTTAACAACACAACATCCTTACCTGCCATTTCATTCATTTTCTGGGCTACGGCAGTGTCAAACTCACTCCACGTCACCTCTTTTTTGTCGACCATCGGATTTTGAAGACGGTTCTTGTCGTACATAGACAATACAGAAGCATGCACTCTTGCATTTACACTTCCACCGTTTTTCGAAAGGTCATTTCTTTCAATCTTGATTGGGCGACCTTCACGGGTTTTCACCAATACATTGGCAAAATCGAAACCATCTGCCATGGTAGTGGCATAATAATTAGCCACACCAGGAACGATTTCGTCTGGAGCGACCACATAAGGAATCGATTTAATCACAGGGCCTTCACATGCAGCCAATGAAGCCGCTGCTGTAGAAAACCCTACGTACTTTAAGAAATCGCGACGTGTGGTCGAAGAAGCCTCAAGGGTTTCTTTATTGCCCAAAAACTCGTCTGTGGGGATAGGCTCCACAAATTCATTTTGTTGCAAAGTTTCAACAATAGAACTGTCTTCTTTCAGTTCTTCAACACTTTTCCAGTATTTCTTGTTTGATGTCATAGTCTTATCTGAAATAGTATATTCAATTTTAGTAGTGGCACTTACCACATTCCAATCCACCCATTTGAGCAGCTGTTAGCTGGTCTACACCATATTTCTTCGAAAGCTGTTCGTGAATTTCTTTGTAATATTCGTTTCCTGCCACATTCACATTGGTCTCACGGTGACAGTTAATACACCACCCCATGGTTAGCGGCGAGTATTGAGACATAATCTCCATTTCCTCAACCGGTCCGTGACATGTTTGGCAATCAACCCCAGCCACCGTTACGTGTTGTGAGTGGTTAAAATACGCAAAGTCTGGCAGGTTATGGATCCGAATCCATTTCACCGGTTCGGTTTCACCCGTATAGCTTTGAGTCGTCTCATCCCAACCAACGGCTTTGTATAGTTTTTTAATCTCTGCATTGTAATCTACTCCATATTCTTCTTTCCCCATTGCGTAGGTATCTTCAGAAACCTCAGCAATGTTTTTGTGGCAGTTCATACATACATTTAATGACGGAATTCCAGAATGCTTACTCTTTCTTGCAGATGAGTGACAGTACTTACAATCGATTTGGTTCTCTCCTGCGTGAATTCTGTGTGAGTAATGTATAGGCTGTACAGGAGCATACCCTTGGTCTACCCCTACTTGCATAAAGTACCCATACATAAAATATCCTGCAGTAAGCAATAACAAAATAGCTGAAATCAACACTAAAAATTGGTTCTCTACAAAAGCTCTCCAAATAGGCGTTCGCTTTTCTTTTTCTTCATAAACAACACCGTTGGCAGCAGCAATTTTTTTCAAAGTTCCGTTTACCAAAACCAGCATTACAATTAACAACAAGAACACAAGTGCCAAAGCACCTAGGATAATGTTGTTTGATACGCCGTCTCCACCTCCCGTAGCAGAAGTTGCAGTAACATCGGTAGGCGCGGGTGTCGATTTCTCAGTATCGGTATATGCTAATATGTTATCAATATCTGTATTGCTCAAGCCAGGAAAGGCCGTCATTGGCGACTTGTTGTATTCTTCCCAAATAGCAATGGCTTTAGAATCTCCAGAAGCAATTAGCTCGGCGCTATTCTTAATCCATTTGTACAACCATTCGCGGTCATATTTTTTAGAAACCCCAAACAACGCAGGACCCGTAGCCTTTTTATACAACTTATGACAAGCTGCACAATTGGAGTTAAACAATGCTTTACCAGCCTCTGCATCTCCAACTCCTGAAGCAGCTGGTGTAGCCGCTGCAGCATCTGCAGCTGCCGTAGCAGTTGAATCTTGAGCCGAAATTTGGGTTGAGAAAGTTAGCAGGACTGCCAACAGTACGAGAGATACTATTGAGGGTAGATTTGTAAACTTCACCTTTTGCATACTAATGGTTAATTATTGGCAATAGTTTGGCACGTAATTGGTTATATACCTACCGAAACTTAGTGTCGGTAACGCACCATAAATAACTGTGCAAAAGTACGCATATTGAACAATTTTAGAAATCTAAATAAAGTGTTAATCACTAATTTATACTAATTCTAAATAATAAAAACAGCTTCTGCAATGTTATTAACTTTTACCTTTGCACCTATACACAAACACCATGAGAAGCATTCATCCTTTCAAGTTATTAATAGTCAGCATTTTAATTGTTTTTTCTGCGGAAATTTCCTTCGCCCAACAAGCCACAGTTACCGTAAACCAAGACAGTAAAATCCCTGAATTGCTCACGCTGAAAAAGAAGCTCGAAAAAGAGAACAAGTTAGGAAGTGGATGGACCATACAGATTTACTCTGGTGAACTAAACAGGGCCAATTCGGCCATTAGTCGGTATAGAGGCTCATTTGATGCTTGGCCAGTAGCGTTAGAGTATGAAACCCCCAATTACAAGGTATGGGCAGGCGATTTTGCTAGCAGGATTGAAGCCGACCGCGCCCTACTAGAGATAAAAAAGAAGTTTTCTGAAGCTTTTATCCTGAAACCAAGTCGGTAGATTTGAGTAGTGCACTTCGACTCCGCTCAGTGTGACAAGTAGTGGGTAGTGCACTTCGACTGCGCTCAGTGTGACAAGTAGTGAGTAGTGAGTAGTGAGTAGTGAGTAGAAAAATATCTAAATGGCGTTATACGTTAGACATAAATATTTATAATAATTTTCTGCCTCAAAACCTCCAGCTTCAAACTTCCAGCTTCCAACTCCCAGCACCCAGCACCCAGCACCCAGCATCCAGCATCCAGCCTCTAACTTCCAGCTTCCAAGATCCAACACCAAGCATCCAGCCTCCAGCATCCAACCTCCAACTTCCAACTTCCAACTTCCCGCTTCACGCTTCCAACACCCAGCAACCCACAAAAAAAACGGCTCCCAAAAAATTGAGAACCGTTCTATTATTTATTTTAGTCGATATTATTTCAACTTTTTCTTCACCGCTACTTCCTGGAAGCCTTCGATGATATCATTAACTTGAATATCGTTGTAATTCTTGATCTGGATACCACAATCGTAGCCTTTCGCCACTTCTTTCACGTCGTCTTTGAAACGTTTTAGCGATTCTAATTCTCCAGTGAACACGACAACCCCTTCGCGAATTAAACGAATACCGTTGTTTCGAATAATTTTTCCGCTGGTTACCATACAACCTGCAATAGTTCCCACTTTCGAAATCTTGAAAGTTTCGCGTATTTCTGCAGTACCAGTAATCTCTTCTTTCATCTCTGGAGACAACATACCTTCCATCGCATCTTTCAGGTCGTTGATCGCCGCGTAAATAATAGAATAGGTTCGGATATCGATTTCTTCCTTGTCGGCTATCTGTCGTGCGTTCCCCATTGGGCGCACGTTAAACCCAATAATGATCGCGTCAGAAGCAGATGCTAATAACACATCGCTTTCAGTAATAGGTCCAACTGCTTTATGGATAATGTTTACTTGAATTTCGTCTGTAGACAATTTCTGGAACGAATCTGTCAAGGCTTCTACCGAACCATCTACATCCCCTTTCAGGATAATATTCAATTCTTTAAAGTCGCCTAGTGCAATTCGGCGTCCAATTTCATCTAATGTAATGTGACGCTGCGTTCTAACAGATTGCTCACGTTGCAATTGGGTACGTTTGGTCGCAATATCTTTGGCTTCACGCTCATCTTCAAACACATTAAACTTGTCTCCAGCCTGTGGCGCACCATCAAGACCAAGAATCGAAACAGGGGTTGACGGACCTGCCTGCTTAATGTTCTTACCACGCTCATCCTGCATCGCCTTAATTTTACCGCTATGCTGCCCAGCCAACACATAATCTCCAATTTCAAGTGTACCTCCCTGCACCAAAATGGTAGAAACATATCCACGACCTTTGTCAAGGAATGCTTCTACTACGGTACCGTTGGCCTGTCTATCAGGATTTGCCTTCAGCTCTAACAATTCGGCTTCTAACAATACTTTTTCGAGCAGTTCTTTTACGCCCTCACCCGTTTTAGCTGAAATATCATGGGACTGGATTTTTCCTCCCCAATCTTCTACTAAAAGGTTCATTTGTGCCAAACCTTCTTTAATCTTATCGGGGTTTGCCGTTGGCTTATCAATTTTGTTGATAGCGAACACGATTGGAACACCCGCAGCTTGCGCATGACTGATTGCCTCTTTTGTTTGCGGCATGATATCGTCGTCTGCCGCCACTACGATAATTGCAAGGTCGGTAACTTGGGCACCCCTTGCACGCATGGCCGTAAACGCTTCGTGACCAGGTGTATCTAGGAACGCTATTTTTTGTCCGTTTTCTAACTGAACTCCGTAAGCACCAATGTGCTGTGTAATTCCACCACTTTCACCAGCAATTACATTCTCTTCACGAATATAATCTAGCAGCGATGTTTTACCGTGGTCTACGTGACCCATTACCGTTACGATAGGAGCTCTTGGCTCTAAATCTTCTGGCGCATCTTCATCTTCAAATTTAGACTCTTCAATATCTGCTGTTACGAATTCAACTTCATAACCAAATTCTTCAGCAACAATGCTCAACGTTTCAGCATCAAGTCGTTGGTTCATGGTTACCATCATCCCAAGCGACATACAAGCTGAAATAACGTTGGTAACGGGAACATCCATCATGGTAGCAACTTCACTTACCGTAACAAATTCGGTTACTTTCAGCAACTTGCTATCTAATTCTTGCTGTGCGAGTTCGTCTTCAGACTTTTGGCGGTGGCTATCTCGCTTTTCACGACGGTATTTTGCACCTTTTCCTTTAGACGATTTCCCTTGTAATTTTTCTAGGGTTTCGCGTACTTGTTTTTGGATTTCTTCTTCGGTAGGCTCTTCTTTAGGAGTATTAGAACGCCCTCTGCCTTTACCTCGGTTATTGCTGTACCCACCGCTTGTGCCTGGGCCCTTGCTAATTCGTCTTCTACGCCCTCTTTTTTCTTTGTCGTCTGATTTAGCAGGTTTTTTCTTCTCCGGTTTTTTAAACTGGGAAAGATCAATCTTCTTACCTGTAAAGTTAGGACCGTCTAATTTTTTGTAATTAGTCTCTACAACATCATTGCCCAGACTCGCTTCACCAGCTTCTTCTGTTTTGGCTTCCTCCTTTTTGGCAACTTCTTTTTTCGGTGCTTCTTCTGCGGCTACTTCTTTCGCAGCTGTTTCTTTCTTCTTTTCTGGAGCTTTTCCCTCTTTCTTTTCAGCAACAGCTGGCGCAGGTTCTTCTTTCACAGGAGCTGCTTTCGCAGGTTCCTCCTTCTTCACCACCTCTTCTTCTTTTTCTGCTTCGGCTGGAGCAGGCTTCTCTTCTTTTACAACCTTGCCCTTTTTATCTAAGTCGATTTTACCAACTTGCTTTAAGCCTTCAATTTTGGCTTCGGCTTTTACGACCTTTTTGGCTTCGGCTTTTTGTTCTTTTTCTTCTAGCTCGCGTTCGCGTTCTAGGCGCAACTCTTCTTTCTCTTTACGCTTTTCTTCACCTACTTCTTTAGAAGCAACTTTCTTACTTTTATCTGTCTGAAATTCTTCAAATAGCGCTTCGTATTCTTCACCAGAGATCTTGGTGGTAGGACGTGCCTCCACCTCATAACCCTTGGAACCTAAAAATTCCACGGCACGATCTAGCGAGATATTGAATTCGCGCAATACTTTGCTCAGCCTCATTGTTTTTGTTTCAGCCATAAAAATGCTTCCTTTTTTCTAAAGTGTTGTAAAAGTAGTTAAAATGTATGCTCCTTAAAAACTACTCTTCAAATTCTTCTTTTAATATATTCACAACCTCTTGGATGGTTTCCTCCTCAAGGTCTGTACGTTTTACAAGATCTTTTACGTCGTGTTCTAGGACACTCTTAGCCGTATCTAGACCTATCTTTTTGAATTCATCGATGATCCACTCTTCGATTTCATCAGAAAATTCTTTTAATTCTACGTCTTCTTCAGCTCCTTCTCTCAACACGTCAATTTCATAACCTGTGAGTTGCCCAGCAAGACGAATGTTATGCCCCCCACGGCCAATGGCCTTAGACACCTCTTCAGGTTTCAAGATCACCTCAGCGCGTTTGGTTTCTTCATCAATTTTAATTGAAGTAACACGCGCCGGACTTAGGGCACGGGTGATGAACAGATTTAAATTGCTTGTCCAATTAATTACATCAATATTTTCATTCCCCAATTCACGAACAATTCCGTGAATACGGCTTCCTTTCATCCCTACACAAGCTCCTACCGGATCGATACGGTCATCATAACTGTCTACAGCAACTTTTGCCTTTTCGCCAGGAATACGCACCACTTTTTTAACGGTGATAAGCCCGTCAAACACTTCTGGGATTTCTTGTTCGAACAATTTCTCAAGGAATACAGGATTTGCTCGCGACATAATAATTGCCGGCTTGTTTCCCTTTAGCTCAACGCTTTCAATAATACCACGTACGTTATCCCCTTTTCTGAAAAAATCTGATGGGATTTGCTTGTCCTTCGGAAGGATAATCTCATTGCCTTCATCATCTAACAAGATTACAGCTCTATGACGAATATGGTGTACTTCTGCCGTATAAATTTCGCCTTCAAGATCTTTAAATTGCTTGTAGATGATGGTGTTGTCATGCTCATGAATTTTTGAAATCAAGTTTTGGCGCAATGCTAAAATAGAACGACGTCCCAACTGCATCAACTTCACTTCTTCAGATACATCTTCACCTACCTCAAAGTCATCTTCAATCTTACGGGCTTCACTCAATGAAATCTCCTCATTCGGATCTTCAACTTCGCCATCTGCCACCACCACTCGGTTTCTCCAAATCTCTAAATCTCCCTTATCTGGGTTTACGATGATATCGAAATTATCATCACTTCCAAATTTCTTTTTCAAAGCATTTCTAAAGACTTCTTCTAGTATCGCCATGAGCGTTACTCTGTCTATCTGTTTGTCGTCTTTAAATTCAGAAAACGAATCGATTAATGCTAAATTTTCCATGGCATTTTAATTAAATTTTATCATCACTTTTGCTTCAACAATATCGTTGTAGGGCAACACAGCCTCTTTTTGAACGGTCACTTTTCCTTTTCCCACTGGCTTCGGCTCGCGTGCTTTCCACTTTAAGGTCACCGAGTCATCAGTAACTGCTACCAATTCACCTTCTATCGTTTCTTCTGCCGTCTTCACCTGAAGGTTTCTGCCAATATTTTTTTTATACTGTCGTACTAACGACAATGGTTCAGAAACTCCAGCCGAGTGTACTTCGAGTGAAAAATCTTGCTCTTCACGGTCTAAGTTATGCTCAATGGCGCGGCTCACGTCAATGCAGTCTTGCACCGAAACCCCTTGGTCTCCATCTAACACCACACGTATTTGATTGGCTTCTGAAATGGAAAGGTCGATCAAGAACAGGGACGGCATTTCGGCTAAGGCCTGGTTCAATAATTCTTCAACTTTTTTTCGCATTGAATTTAGGCTATAAAAAGAGGGGACTTTTGGTGTCCCCTCTACTTGTTGCGTATCAAATTCGCTGCAAATATACTATATTTTTCAGAATTAAAAAAAATAAGGGCACCGATTAATTTTTGTATCTTCCTGATAGCTAATCTTCCAAAAAACCACTAATAATATGAAACGCATCCTCGTCCCTACAGATTTCTCGCCACAGGCAGAAAACGCCCTAAAAGTTGCAGCACAAATTGCGGTAAAAAACAAAGCAGAGATTTATTTAGAACACTCATTAGACCTTCCATCGCATTTGGCTGTTGGAGGCAGCGGTAGTGCCAAACCAGAGTCACTTTATTTTATTCGCTTGGCCGAGAAAAATTTTACAGAATTGCTGAAACGCGAATATCTTTTTGACATCGATGTACACGAGGCCATTGGTCATGATGAAATTTACAACGATGTTAAATTAGCGGTGAAAGAAAAAGAAATAGACCTCATTGTAATGGGCTCGCACGGTACCAGTGGTTTTAAAGAAATGTTTATTGGCAGCAATGCCGAAAAAGTGGTGCGTACTTCAGAGATACCTGTTTTGGTGATTAAAAATGAGCATGATATTTTTGATGTTAAAGACTTTGTATTTGCTACAGATTTTAGTGAAGAATGCAGAAAACCCTTCGCAAGTGCGCAGAAATTCGCAAAAGATGTGGGCGCTAAAATTCACTTGCTATATGTGAACACCCCAAGCGATTTCAGAACCAGTGAAGACGCAGACCAGATTATGAAGAAATTTTTAACAGGTATGGGCGCCGAAAATTATAGTTTGAATATTTATAATGACACGAGTGTAGAAAAAGGAATTCTAGGCTTTGCCAAAAAAATTGGAGCCCAACTTATTGGCATGAGCACCCACGGTAGAAAGGGGCTTTCGCACTTTTTTAATGGTAGCGTGAGTGAAGATTTAGTGAACCATGCTAACATGCCCGTCATCACCTTTAAAATTTAATTACCATATGAGCGTTATTAAAGGCAACAAACCCCATTTTCTTATGCACGTTGCCACCATTGCTACTGTATGCCTCATTATTGGCTGCGGGGCACCCCAAAAAAAATCGAAGACCATCATTGGCCCCCCAATTGAAGACGACACGATTATAAATATTCCACAGGAAGAACTTCCTGTCATTGAAGAACCAAAAATCCCGAAAGGTGCTGTAGTAGCAAATTATAGGGCAGAGACCACCCCCTTTTACGCAATTGTAGACAAAGTAGATAAACGCCGTGGCACTACAACCATTGCTTTTGAAAGGCCAGAAGTACCGTCTATTGTCATTCCAGACACTTATGGAGCTACACTTACATCCCTTCGTTTTGATGAATTTGACAGGGATTTACTTTTAGTGAAAAGCAAACTGAAAGACCCTGTGTTTACAAAATATCATTTGTACGTGTTGCGGAATAATCGTTGGAAATTGGTCGTAAACGGATTTTCAATCCATAAAGACAATAATCCTGAAAGTTTAACACCGATCATTGTAGATCCCGAAAATCCGAAAAAAATGAAGCGTTATTATTCGGTATTCGATTTAGATGAGAACAGCGAACTCGGTTATACTTGGCGGCTACTGCAAGAAAGCGTTCCTATACTGAACAAATAAAGCAGTTACCTTCGGTCGATTAGCTGAATTCGTTTTCTGCTCATCTTCGGAAATTGGAGTTCATCGATGCGGTCTTCGGTGGTAAAAACAATTTTCGGACTCACACGAAGTTTTGCCCTAAAATGGTCTTTGATCTGTTCTTTAAAGGCTTCAGAAATATCATCTGAAACAACCTTTAATACTATTTCGTCAGTACCTACTTCATTATGTGAAACTTCAATCACAAAACTTAGAATCTGGTCAAAATCACCGAGCACATCGTACATTGCAGGCGGATAGAGCGTGGTACCTTTGTATTTAATCATGTGTTGTTTTCGGCCCATAACAGCTCCCAAACGCAAGGTGTTCCTTCCGCAGTTACAAGCATCGTAATGCGCACGCACGATATCACCCGTTCTAAACCGAACCAAAGGCAATGCCTGTACACCCAAGGTCGTAATCACCAATTCTCCTTCATCGCCATTCGCGACAGGCTCATTCTGTTCGTCTAAAATTTCAGCAATGATACGTTCCGGCTGTAGATGCCCCCCTAAATGGTGTTCACATTCTGTAAAAGCAGTTTGCATTTCAGTAGAAGCGTAGGTAGTATACAAATCGATATCCCAATCGCTAGTAATTTTACTGCCCAAAGTATTCAATTCAAAATCAGGATTTCGTACAGGTTCCCCAATACAGATGGCAGCGGTTACACTGGTAGACGCCATATCAATACCATGGGTTTTGGCATAATTGATCAATTTTAACAAGAAGGATGGAACACAAATAATATAGGTAGGTTGAAATTTTAGAATAGAATCCCATTGCAGTTCTGGCACTCCTGAACCCACCCGAATCACCGAAGCACCTATTTGTCGCAACCCCATAAAGTAAGCAAGTCCGGCCATAAAACGCCGGTCTATGGTAGTCATGAGCTGCACAGTATCTTCTTTGGAAATTCCCGCACACGCCAATGCTTGCGCTTCATTGGCAGCAAGGCGGTTTAAATCTGCTTCGGTGAGACCAATTGCCACCGGACTTCCCAACGTTCCCGACGTGGTTACATAATCGATGATTTCCGTTTTCGGAACACAGAAAAAAGCGTCGTTGTGTTGTTGCAGATCATCTTTTGTGGTAAACGGAAGTTTCCGCAGGTCTTCTAGCGATTGAATATCTGAACTAGAAACCCCAGCTTCGGCAAAGACTTTTTTATAATAAGGCGACTTTTCCAAGACGTAATTGAGTGTTTCTTTCAATTGTTCTGTTTGAAATTTGGAAATAGAAGCTACCGATTGTTTCGCTAATACTGTCATTACTTTGCTTTACGGGTTGCTTTTCTAAGGTATTTTGCAACCAATTGCGTTTCGTCATGCGAAGGTATTTCTTTTTGTGATGCCAGCCTCAGATACCGCAAAGCTTCTCGGTATTTCCCAACTTCATACAGATACCGCCCTGCTAGATAATGCGCTTTCCAATAATCTGGGTTGAGTTCTACCAGCTTTTCTACGTTTTTACTCGCTGTAAACGTTTCCGCAGCCAAATGGGCTTCCACCCCCGCTTCTAGTTTTCGGTAGGCTTCGTAATTTTTATATGCTTCCGTTTTCAGAAATGGCGATGCGGGAATGGTTTCTTTCTCTTCGGAAAGCGATATAGTTTTGGTTTTTTCAGTAGCATAGAAAATTTCATCCAAATCGTACATTACAAAAGCACCCATTTGATACGGGTTCGCAGACACCCACACTTTGTTATCTTCGGGTTGAAACACAATTCCATGGTGTGCGAGTAATTGATTCAACGCCTTTTCATTTCCGAAGCCAATCGTTTCGTTGTTCAATCCGTTGCGGTTTCTTAGGATAGCTACAGCTTCTGTCGGATTCACTTTTTCTTCAGCCGCCAGCAATTCTGCCATTCTATCAAAGCGGTAAGCGGTATGGCTTTCTTCAATTGTTTTGCTATTTCTACGGTCTTTTTTATACGCTTCACTCTGAAAATGGTTGGCACAGATTAATTGCGAGCTGTTTTCCACTTCAAAAACACCAAAATTGTTGGGCGATACCTCAATGAGAGCAGCTTTTCCGTCGTTAGCGCTCCCCACCAAAATTGATTCGCTAACAAATACCTCCCGATTTTTGGCAATCGCCACTGCCTCATCGATGGTAGCTGCATATTGTAAAATCTCTCTAGTCACGATAGAAATAGGCGTTTTTGCCACCAGCGGAACTTTCGATTTACCAGCATTTATAGTCACCGCAAGTCCTTGGTCATTCATCCCCGACACCACACCAATAAAGCCACCCCAAGTTACACTCATAAAATTATGGCCTTGGTCTGGTTTTACAAAGGCGACGATTTTCTCTTGGGCAAAATCATCGCCAGCATAGAAATCGAAGTTACGGCCCAACAACAGCTTTCCATCTTCACTTTTGTCGTCCCACACCGCAAAACTGGTGCAGCCCACCAACATCAAATCTTGTAAAGCATGGCCAATATCGTGGGCACCGTGCAAATACAGCGACCGTAAATAGGGCGGTGCCAAATCGTTGAATGTACTTGACCCTGAACGTGACACGCCATAAATTTCAACTTTGTATTCTTCTGGAATGTGTTTGTGGAGTTTTCGGTTGTACCATTTTAAAAATTTAGAAAGAAATTTTTGTTGGCCTTCTGAGGGTACCAAACTCTTTACCTTTTCCAAAAAAACGCGTTCTTGCCTGTAATACAAGTCTTTAGTTAAACTTCCATTGGCCAGGCCCCGTTCTAGGGGGTTTCCTTCTAAATACAATTCCCAAAGACCATATTTGTTTTTAAGGAGCGAATTCTTCCCTTGCGTGAAGGTGCTATCGTTAACAGTATGTTTTTCTGGTAGTGTGACTGTATATGCCGAAATATCTGGGCGATCTTGTAATGATTTTTGTATTCCGCAAGAAGTAAAACCTGCGACCATGAGCACTGTACCAAATACCACGTAACATCTCCTCACCAAAACATCCACTTCAGCTACCATATTTCTTATTTACGTCTTTTAGCACCTTTTCTTCTTTCCAGTCGGTCCATGTTTCGCCCCGAATACGGCGCATGATATTTTCAAAATTCCGCATAAACAGTAAATTGCTGAAAAGTTTTGCCAACCGCTTCGGTTTGCGCGGAAATGCCCGAAGTGTAATCGAAAAACCCGCGTCTTCGTAGGTAATGTAATGCCAGTAGCCGCTGGGCATATAGAGCGCATCGCCGTGTTTCATTTCTACTGAAATTCCCGTTGCTTTTCGCAACGCCGGATACGTCTCAAAATCGGGTGCATCCATATCTATCGTTTCTAAGTTGTGTACGGTATACGGAACTTTATAGAGAAACTTCGATTGGTCTGGTGGGAAAAGCGTCACTTTTTTGGTCCCGTGAAAATGCACATGGAGTAAATCTGCCAAATCCATATCGTAGTGTGCCAGAACTTTTCCGCCCTTACTTCCGAAGAACATTACGGGCAACTTTTTAAAAAACGGGAGCCCAATATCAGGATACTCAAAATCTTTGGTCAGCGCAGGCATTTTCTGTAATACATTGTAAAAAAACATGCGCAGTTCTGTGGGGCCACTTTTTAGCAATTCGATATAATCAAACAACTTCATTTCCTTTGCAGGTACTACCGATTTTTTATGCCCTTTGGTGGGCACGTTATTGTACAGCGGCACAACTTGATCTCCAGCTAGGCTCTGGATATACGTTAAATTCCATTTTTTGTACGCGGGCCAATCGCGCGTAAGGTTTTTGATGAGTACTGGGCGTTGCGGCTTGTAGTATTTTGCTACAAAATCTGCTTTACGAATTGTTTCTACAACATCAACGGGTATGGTTTTTATGTTTTTCACGATGTACCTTTCTTTTTCCCTTTAAAAATAAGCAAACGATATAACAATGGCTGCACGGTAAACGAGATAAGCACAGCTGTAAAAATACCCACCACGGCAACCACCGAAATAGAGTACAATGCCGGATGTTTCGCAAAAATAAGTACGCCCACGCCCAAAATGGTAGTTAACACCGAAAGTAGAATAGACGTTTTGTGCGAATGCAATAGTTGTGTTTTATCCTTTCCGTGTTGTAGCCCGTTGGTCATAAAAATGTTATAGTCTACCCCCAACCCAAAAATAAAAGTCGCAATCATAATATTGAACACATTAAATTCGAGTCCGAAAACGCCCATGACACCCATGGTAATAAACCAAGTGAGTACAATGGGGACCACCGTAACTAACGTCAGTTTTAAGTTACGGTAGCAGGCAAAAAGCAAAACTAAAACTGCCAAAAAGCTATATAAAATTAACCGATTAAATTGTTCTTTGAGTGATCCCAGCAGCGATTCGTTCAACGCTAAGCGATCTATAACAATTGCGTTTGTACTAGTTGCAAATGCTTTTTTAAGTGGTGCTACTTGTGCTTCGGAAACTTTCACTATTGAGGTGACCGTTGTGAGTTGGTCACTTTCGGCAATAAAATCCTGTATGGGCACTACCCCTATATCTTCGAAAGTTTCAAGATTTATTGGTTCAAACGGAAAGTGAAGGCTTTCAAAAAAACCTTGAAACGAATTTGGCTTAAATCCGTACACCGCCCCACTCCTATCCAGCATGGTTTGCAAGGTGTCTACCCGAGTTTGTGTCCAGAAGTTGGTCCACCGATCTATTTTTTCCACCTGTAAATTTTCCGAAGGAATCACTCCGCCAATATTTGTAAACTGTATCACTTTTTGTTGCTGCGCCAAGGTTGTAAGCTTTTGGAATATCGCATCGTTCGCAACTAAGGCCGTTTCCATGTTCTCTCCCGTCGCAACCACATACACCGACTTCGCCTGGGTATTAATAAGCGCGTCCAGCTCTTTTTCAGCTTTCTCGAGATGGTCAGGTATGTAATTAAGTCTCGAAAGATCTTTGTTAAATTGTACGTTCTGAAACGTAAAAAAACTAGCTATAAAAACCAATATAAGTCCGCCCATTAGCACCTTGTTTTTATGAAACGGATACTGTGAAACAGCATCGATAGCAGAAACTGTCTTTGTTCCTTTAGTTTTGGTATTATAAACCTGAGGGATAAATACCAAGGCAAACAGTGACGCCCCCAAAACACTTATTGCCGCAAATATCCCCAAATCCTGAAGTGCTGTAGAATCTATAAAGAGCAAGCATAAAAATGCCAGGGCTGTGCTACAGCTGCTCATGAGCATAGGATTTACAACCGCTTTGTATAACGCTTGTGGCGTAGCCCCATTTCTGATGTGGGTTAGGATATGTAATGAATAATCGAGGGTAACCCCCAACAATACCGAACCAATACCTAGCGAAATCACTGAAATTTCACCCCGGAATACCGCTAAAAAAGAAAGTGCCAGTAACGCCCCAAAAATAGTAGGTGTAAACAATACGAGAGGGATGGTCGCTTTCTTATAAAAAAAGATAAATACGATTAAAAGTACAATTACAGAAATCCCTACCGTGTATTGAATATCTACTTTTATCTGTTGGGCATTGGCAACCGCTATGGGTATTCCCCCATAGCTGGTAACGTTGGCCTTTCCTTCGTACTGCTCATTTAATTGGTCTTGCAATGCGTTCAGCTGTTCCACAAAAGCGTTGTTCGCTGCCGTTTCGGAGCTGCTAAACTTCGGACTTATAAAAAGCAACAAATGCTGTTCATCTTTACTCACCAGAAATCCGTGCTTTAACTCAAATGCATCATTGGCGTTAAACGCTCGTAATTGTTCAAGACCCAGAAATGTAATCCCCAAGGGGTCTCGCGCAATACTGCGTTTCGCCAATATTCCTGTGGGTGATATAAGCGTTTCATAATTAGTTTTGGTACGATTCGCAATGCTGTCGGGATCGAGTTGTCTGGCAATGATGGAGAAATCATTTTCATCAAGGAATAACGGCAGATGTTCATATACAAAATCGAGTACGTCCAAAGCGGCATCCTCTTCAATGGCACCTTGTATCTCCTTAATATATTCAGTAAAGTTATTTTCTAGACTATCGCTTATCGCTCGGCCTAGAACGGTTACGTCTTCTAAAGTGCCATTTTCAGATTTTTGCACGTGGATTAGTACTTTATCTGAAAATTTCGCGGTTTCCAATACCTGCTGAATGTTTTCATTTTGCAGCGTGTGAGGTATCAGCTTCGCGATGTCTTCTTCAAACGAAATACGCGAAGTTGTAAATCCTAAAGCACCAAATAGCAGCATGAATCCGAGCCAAAAAAGTAATTTTTGACTTTTCAAAAAATGGTATGTTTTAAGAAACCTATTAGGCATCTACAACCTGTTTATTGGGTTCAAATAATTTCAGCATTAAATATCCAACAATCCCAAACACTATAGCCGAAGTTACAGATAGCACGATACTTCCAACGAGGTAACTCTCCAGATGTTTAATGGCATCGAAATCTGATAATTCAGCCATCGAAAACGAGGAGCTTTCGCCTAACACAAAATTTCCCGTACGCACGCTAGCCCACAATACAAAAGGAATAAATGGTGGTAAACTGATATTACTGAAGGCAAAGGCTATTACCTTGTTGAGCCGAAAAAAAATTGCTAAAAAAATAACGATTACCGTATGGAAGCCCCACAAAGGAGACAATCCCAAAAAAACACCCAGCGCAATAGAGAGTGCTTTCTTTTTACTACTATCTCCACTGCCGAGAAAATCTTCTACGAAGAATTTTTTAAATCCTTTTTTTTTTAATTGTCGAAAGAAATCACGCGGAATGATATAGAAACCTTTTACAATCAAAAAACCAATGATAAGCACCACGATTCGCGTAATATCCATAAAAGGTCGAAAATGCGAAACGCGATCTTTTGGATACAGCACCTTAATAGGAATATTCACCACACGTATGCCTCTCCAGTGTGAACGCACAATCACTTCGGTTTCAAATTCAAATTTGCTCGTCCAACGTAAAAACCTAATTTTCTGTAGCGCTTTAATCGGGTATAACCGAAAGCCCGACTGGGTGTCGGTTAATTGCAAGCCAGTAACACTGCGCACCCAAAATCCAGAAACGCGATTTCCTTTGGCACTCGTTGCGAGCACATCAGCTTCATTCATATTTCGATCGCCAATAATGAACAAGTTTTTGTCTTCAGATTTCTCAAGGGCCGTTATAAAAGCAGGCAAATCGTCTGGAAAATGTTGGCCATCGGTATCCAGGGTGATTGCGCGTTCATAACCCATTTCTAAGGCTTTTTTAAAACCTTTTTTTAGGGCATTTCCCTTTCCTTTGTTTTTAGGAAGATGAAGTATGGTGATCGTTTGGTAATTCACCAACAATTCTTCGGCAAGGTCTGTAGAACCATCATTTACAAGAATAATGGCTTCGGTATATGCCAAAACACCGTCCAGAATTTTGGGAAGGGTTATTTCGTTATTGTAGGTAGCCATGACCACACAGCATTTTAATTGCTGCATTCGGCTAGATATGGATTCTGTTTCTTTCAACTACTAATTTTCAATAAGGCACAATGTAACGACGGCAGTGTGTTATTTCGATTGAATCTGATAGGTAATCGTGCAATTCATTACCGGCGTTTCGTCTACAAAAGTAGTGCTATTTTTAACTTTTAAAAGGTCTTTGTCTTGTTGAAATGCTAGATTGAAAACCAAGGTGTTATGTTGTTGGGGAGCTACCAAATTGATAAACTTTACACGTTGGGCAGCTTTCATAAAAAGTGATTTTTTGAAATGCGATGCTGAAAGTTCCTTAATAATTTGCAGCATGGCCACTCCGGGTAAGACGGGGTGATCTGGGAAATGTCCTTTAAAGATTTTATGATTTGCATTCAGCTGAAGTTGCACCTGCAATGTATTTGCATCTGGCGATTGGCGGTTGGTGATGGTATAAAAATCTTTTAAATCCATGCAAACATTTTGAATTGCCTTGTCTATTAAAATTGAATCGTTCCCGTTGGCTTACATTTCAAAAGCCTTTGCAGGAATATCAATATTGGTTTTTCTATTGCTGAAGGTAATGGTGGTATAATCTGCATTTGGCTCAATTAATTTTACCTGAATTACTTGCCCCGAGGTTTTTTCAAACAACAACTCGAACGATGCTATAAAGCGTTTCAACCGTTTTTCTTTTGGAAAGAATTGAACCAAATAGTTATTGTTTTGCATAAAATAAGCGATTTCAAATTGATCTTCATCAAACATATCCCCTTTTATACTGTTCACGATAAGCGCATTAAAGCTACGGAATAGCCTATTGCCACTTAATTTGATTTCTTCCTTTCTCCCTTCATTATTTACGAAGAGCATCTCTTCTTTAAACACCACTTTGTAATCGTTGGGTGTTTTGTATTGCCATAAAATATTATCTGGGGCAACAAAAGCTAACATCCCTTTAGAAGTCACTTCGTTATCTAACATATCGATATGCTTCACCTGCTCAAAATCACTTTGTATGGTACGTGTTTTTGCTGCCTGTTTTTGCACTGTGGTTTTTAATTCATCCTGTTGCGTTTTGGACAGTGCAGTTTGTGACCAAGATACTGTTGCGACAAAAACCACAACAACTAAAAATATATAGAACGGTTTATTTTTCATCGAGCAATCGGTTTATAGTAACAGCTTTGTAATTATTCTCATGTAAAAATAACAACAAACGTTCCAAAATAAATGGAATACGCGCGTGGGTATCGTGCAACAATACCACCGATCCTGGTTTTAGTTTCCGTTTAATATGGCGCAAGATGGCCCATTTATGTTTAATGGAAGTATCGTAGGGCCGAATGCTCCAACCGATGACGGTATGTGAAGTAAAGCTAATCGCTTTTGCTAGGTGCGGACTCGTAACACCAAACGGCGGACGAAAATAAGCTGGTTTTTTCACGCCAAATGATTCAATAAGCGTGTCGGTTTGCTCCAATTCGTTAATCCAACACTTCGTACCGTTAAATCCGATCGTATTTTTATGTGAATAGCTATGATTGCCTATGGTATGGCCTTCTTCTACAATCTTTTTAAAAATGTCTGGATAGCGCTCAATATTTTTCCCGATACAGAAAAAAGTCGCCCTAATTTGGTATTTCCGTAACAACACCAAAACTTGCTCTGTATACACCGGGTGTGGGCCATCGTCGAATGTAAGCGCTACGTAAGGTTTATTTGTAATTTTATTGGCTGTGAAAGTTGGGACAAAAAACCGAAATTTCATCCAAAACGACCCAAAAATTATAATAATGAGGTAGCTAATGATTACATAACAAAACACCCAGCCTGAAAAGTAAAAAAATAGGCTCCCTACCATTAATAGTAAGAGAATCGCAATATAAGCTATGGTAGTATTCTTAAAATTTAGCATCTTGAAACAATGATTACACTGTGATTTCTACCATCTTCTTGATTGTAAATAAGTATGTTTTTTCGGTCTGAAACGGTATTCTTTTCGCCTAGTAGCTGAACCGCAAACCAAACGGCAAATCCTATTGAAGTATTATATTGACCTGCATATTTTTTAAAGTGAATCTGTGTTGTCTGCTTCGGAAAGGCGTCTGACACAGCTTTATAATACACATCGCTTTCAGCACCTGTAGTGCCTAAAATTAGGGTGTCTATGTCTTCTTCCGAAAGACCGTTTTCTTTTAACAAACTGCCCACCCTGTTTGAAATCTCTGCAACAGAAATCTCTCTACACGTGTTCATATCGCGTAACAAAACTTGGGCGTTTCCCATTTCCGAAGAAACCACAAAAAAACTAGCTCCTTCGCTCATCGGAATCTTGCTTGCCGGTGTTTCCTTTTCGGCTAGCATCTTTACATAGTTGACGAACTCTGTACCCAATTCGTCTACACCGCCCACTACTATTTTTGCGTCTGGTTTATCTTCCAACAGCAAACTCGCATCAAGTAAGGCGCTTTCAAAAGAAAGCGAACCGTGTACATAGGTGTTGTTGTATGCCTTACAGCCCAACCCAAGCGCAATTTGCGCCCCAACCGTATTATGGGTAGATTGAATAAATGCCGTAGGAGGCACAAACTGCTCGTTGTTTTCTAGGAGCGCGTTCAGGAACTTTTCTGTATCCTGCATACAACCCAAGCCGCTGCCCGTTAAGATAGCATCTGGCTGGGTTATTTGTGCTTTTTCTAACGCCACATTGGCGGCAACAACGCCCATTTTCACCGCTGGAGCCATACGTCTGGCAGCTGCTGGAGGAATGTAATTTCGGTACGCTGGATGCTTTGCAGCTACGGTAGATGCTGTAATGTTAAGTGCCTCCATTTCTCCTTCAACAAAAGAATTTTGTGCCGAAATACACACTGCGCTATGTAGGTAGACGGGTTTCACTATTTACTAAAAATTAAGCTGGTACAGTTACCCCCAAAACCAAACGAATTTGACAGCACGTACTGTAAATTTTTTTTCTGTAAGGTTTGCACCGGCACCAAACCCGTTTCTGGCATGGGCTCTGTGAAATTAAGATTAGCAAATAGCTGCTGTTCTTGTAGTGCCACAATTGAAAACACCGCTTCAACGGCCCCCGCTGCTGCTAGGGTATGACCCGTAAACGATTTTGTACTTCCAAAATCTGGTATGTTTTCGCCAAAAATTCGTTGTAGCGCAACACTTTCAGAAAGGTCGTTATTGGGCGTCGCCGTACCATGTGCATTCACATAATCTATTTGTGAGGGTTTTAAACCTGCTATTTGCAAGGCTTTTTGCATGGCAAGAAATGCTCCTTCGCCATTTTCAGAAGAAGCTGTTTGGTGGTGTGCATCGTTGGCATTTCCGTAGCCGCTTACATACCCTAAAATCTGCTTTCCCTTGGCAGCTTTTTCAGATTCTAACACTAGGTATGCAGCCGCTTCGCCAAGATTCAATCCGTCTCGGTTTGCATCAAATGGTCGGCAATGATCATCGCTAAGCAGTAGCAACGATTTAAATCCGTTTAAAGTAAATTTTGAAAGCGCATCCGTTCCTCCCACCACTACTCGGTCTAACTTTCCAGCTTTTATAAGCCGCGCGCCCAACATGATGGCATTTGCTGCAGAAGAACAGGCCGTGCTTATGGTAGTTGTAAATTCTGAAATCTGTAATTGGTCGGCAATTTTTTCGGTGCTGTCACCCGCATGATGGCTAGAAATGTAGCGATGGGTGTCGGGATTTGTAGCAAATTGCCTGAAATATCGCTCGGTTTGGTCCATTCCGCCCACGGTGGTTGCAGAAACCAACCCAGTTTTAAATTCCTTTATATCTTCTATACCCGCTTGCTTTACAGCTTCTTTGGCAGCAATGCATCCTAATAGCGCCGTGCGGGTATAATTGTGCTTGGTAGGAAGGTTTAGGGTTTGTGCTAATTCTTGGTTTGTAGCAGTTACTTCGCCCACCACAATTTTATTTTGGTAGGTGCTTTCAACTTTTTGAAGCAGTGACAAGCCACTTTCAGAATGCAGCAATCGTTCACGGTTAGCGGCAACACCGGTACCCAGTGCAGAGACAATTCCTATTCCGGTAATGGCGATTCTTTCAGACATTTGGCGAAAAAGTATAGCGGCCTGCCATGGTTTATTTCGTTCGGTTGGCTTCGATGTAGGCTGCCAACACGTTTACCGATTGAAAGATGGCTTTGCTTTCTTCCGGATCGGTTAGTTTTATTCCGTAGTCTTTATCTAACAGTACAATTAGTTCTAACGCATCTATAGAATCGAGCCCGAGGCCATCGCCAAAAAGCGCATCATCATTATCAATATCTGCTGCTGTAAACTCCTCTAGGTTGAGGGCTTCAATAATACTTTCTTTCAATTCTTGTTGTAAACTGCTCATACGTATTCAACTTATCCAATTTGGGGTAAAAAGAACCAATGTTCCTTTTAATCATGTTCAAAAAAATTCTTAATTGTTGCTGCGGAATGCTTCCACTTACCATTTCTACCGACTACATAGAAAAAACCATGCCGTTCATTTCCGTCAACTTCAACCCATCCACAAAGCACTTGGTCGCATTTATTTTCGTTCAGCAAACTTACTGTATATTTTTGAAGAAATTCAGGTTCAAAGGTTTCAAAAACAAAGAATGCATTTTCGGTTTGTAGCTTATGCCTGATAGCCACTTCACCAACACCGATATTTGGCAGGGTGTAGACAAATACGGCCGGACTCGGATACTGTTCTCCATGAGATGAAATAGCCTCCTGATGTTTTCTGTCGGTTTCTAAACTACTGCTTCGGTTTGAAAAAACCAGCGCCGTTCGCTTGTGTTCTGATGAATTTTCAGAGATTTCTGAGAGCAATAATTCTGCCCCCATAAATGCGAGTTTGCTCAGCGTGTCCATTTTAAAAAACTTTGGGTATTTACAGTCTAGCATCACATAGAGCTGCTTTAAGAATCCCTCAAAATTGGCTGCGTCAATTTCTGCAAATAATGCGCCGTTGCGCATCACTTTTCTGTCTGAAATATGACAATACTCTGATATTTGGTAGGTATCGGACTTCAATTATTTCTTTTTGCAGATGAATAAGGTATGGTAGGCCCCCAAGGTTCGGTCTTCTTCAATTTTTAACCCTGCTGTATCTATAAGTCTTTCAAATACGGTGGCGGGATACATTTTACTGTTTCCGTTGGCAAGTGCTGTAAAATAGATAGAGGTGGCTTCGAGCACATATTTGGCCTTGCTAAATTGTTGACGGTCTGTAAATGTTTCCGTAATAAAAAGATAGGTGTTTTGGTCCATTGCGGCTACACACGTTTCTAGAATCTTAAGAATTTCTTCTTCTGAAAAACAATCTAAAAACTGGCTCATCCAGATAAGATCTGCTCCTTCTGAAATTTTAGGTGCTGCGGCCAACCAATCTATTTCTTGTCCCGAAATTCGGTTTGCAAAACCCGCATTCTGAACGTTGGCAAGTGCTTTTTTTAATTGCCCAGGAAGATCGTAAATAGTGATATGGATATCTTCAGAATTCGCCAAACATTGCAGGGCAAACTTGCCTGTGTTCCCGCCGATATCGAAAATATGCGAAGGCTTTTTTTCAAACACTATGGCAAGTGCCTCGGCAAAAATTGTATCTGAGTAATGATGGTCAAACTCGAACCAAGACTGTTGTACTTGGGGTGCTAATTGAGACAGTCCTTCGTAGATGGTATTCCATTCGCCAAATTCTTTTAATCCTTCGGGCTTTTCATTGGTCACGGCATCTGTTAAATGAAACAACCCTTTGTAACATACGTCGTGGGCAAAATTTAGGTTTACGTTCACCGTTTTATCATACGTAAGAAAATAGCCTGTTTTTGTTAATTCGAAACGTGCTGCTTCATTCTTTTTTACCAGTGATGCACTTTCTGCCATTTCTAATAGCACTCCGAGTCCGTAGGACGGAATAGACAATGCTTCTGAAATTTCCTGGGACGAAACCCCGTTGGCATCTCGATTTTCAAAAATATAGTTGAAAACGCCCAATTTCCGAAGAGATACAGCAGTTTGGAAAACAAAGGGCGCCAAAGCAATGCGTTGCGCATCTTCTAACGCATCAATGGCTTTGATGGTTTTTTGGGTCATTAATCGGTTTTATACGGTTGTTTTTGCTAAGATACTTTTTTAAATACAACTGCCGTATTACATCCACCAAATCCAGATGCTGTTTTTAAAAGTATATTGATAGGTTGGTGTTTTATCGTTTCGACGATAGCAAGTGGTTTAGAAACTCCCAATGTATCAAAGCCAGTAGAAGGCAATATTAGTTCTTGTTTCATCATTTCAAGGGCAATTACGGTTTCGAGCAAACCCGATGCGCCCAATGTATGGCCAAAAATTCCTTTGAGGCTGTGCAACAGACTGCCGTGCAATGCCGCTCTATTAAAAGCGATGGCTTCCATTTCATCATTATAAATAGTAGCGGTTCCGTGAGCCGAAATAAAATCGACTTCGTGCGCATCTATCTTTGCTTCTTTCATGGCATCCTGTACGCTCTTAAAAAGCCCTTCTCCAGTTCGGGACGGACCAGAAATATGGTTGGCATCATTGCACGAACCATCTCCTAGTACTTGCACAGCAAATTGCGTTGGTTTTATTGTAGATACAAATACCGAACTCGCGGCTTCCCCCAATGTAATTCCGTTTCTATATTTTGAATAGGGCTTGCAAGGCAAATCGCTAATAGCTTGAAACGATTGAAAACCCGAAAGTGTAAATCGCGACACCAAATCGCCTGATAAGATCAGCGCATTGTCATAGCCTCCCGAAGATATGAGACGTTTGGCAACAGCCACAGCAAGAATACCAGATACACAAGCATTTGAGATTACCACGGGAGTAGCTGTTACACCGAGAAAGTCGCCTAGTGTTTTTGCCAAATTTGGCAGGTATGCTCTTTCGCTATTAAAGGCACTGTCTTTATCAAGTACATCAATATTTCCTTTGGTTGTTGCTACAATAAGCAGGGTTTTATCGCTTATTTTTACCTCCGAATTGTCTAGCGTCTCAAGCGCAGACAACAGCATCATTTTCTCTAACTTAGTGTATTCTGAAATAGCCCCGTGACTTTTAAAAGCTTCGTTAATTGCAGCTTCCGACACCATGGCAGCATAGAATGGCTCTTTTGCTATATCAGTACGTGAATGCTTCTGAATGGCTATATTTCCATTTGTGATTTCAGTAAAATTCTGCTGAACCCCTAACCCCAAAGGAGTCACCAAACCAGGATGCGATATGTAAACAGGTGTTTTCACTGTGGTTTAGGTTTCAAAATAGTGCTCATTTCAGCACGAGCAACAGGTACTTCATTAACTATTGATGTAATAGCGACAAGGGTCATTTCCATAGCGCTGTACAGAATAGTTGCTTCAGAAGTAAGTACCTGCCCAAGTTTTGGGAGACGCATCACCTTCACACTTTTAATAGCACCAATGTACCCTTCGCGGGTGGGATGCTGATTTAAATATCCTGAATATCCCGTATGCACCGCAACTGTTTGCGCCATATGTTCTATAATACCTGATTCAGAAAAAAATGAATCGATCAAGAACAACGAATCCTGCACCACGTTAAAACTACAGACCACAGATTTTTCGGTGTACGATAGTACCGTATCTATTAAAAGCATCGGACTGCGATGTGGCAACAGTCGATGAAGCATAGATGGGTCTGTAATAGGAAAATGTGCGGGTTGTTTCGTCATTTTGAATTCAGTTCACCCCAAAAGTCGTAAAAATTAAACCATTGCAACGGATATTTTTTCACGACCCGTTCTAAATGATCTGCAAATTTGTTCAACAAATCTTGGGCATCCCTTCGTTCAATCTTTACTTTTCGGGCATACAGATGGTAGTGGCGTTTCGGTTCGCGCATCACATAGACAAAAAGCACGGGTACTTGCAATCGTGTGGCAATTTGAAAAGGACCGATTGGAAATTTAGCCTTTTTACCCAATAATTCAGCCTCTAGCGTTTTTGCCTTGTTTAGAAATCGATCGCCTGAAATACACACAATACGATTTTGGGCAAGTGCGGCATTTATTTCAAAAATATGCGATAAGTCTTCTTTTACAATGATGAAGTTTACGTGTTCCCGCTTGGTGAATTGCCCTAAATACTCCTTAATATCCTCATGGTCTTGGTCTGTAATCACAATACTGATGGCGGTGTCGAAGTTGCGTTGCTTAAAAAAGTATTGCGCCAATTCAAAATTACCCACATGCGCACTGATTAAGATACCTCCTTCTCCCAACGCTAACATTTCAGTAATATGTTCTTCCCCATCAAACTCATACGTGTACTTGTCTTTATTCCCAATGGGAATGGCGATTTTGTCTACCAATGTTTGTCCGAAATTATAATAAGTTTTATAAATACTAACCGAACTCTTCAACCAAGAATAGTGTAATCGTTTTCTGAAATAATACCAGAGCCCTTTTACGTTGTTACGCGAAAACAAGCAAAAGTAAGGAATGGGCAAGTGCATTAACAGATATGCCGCGCGGGTTCCGAAGTTTTTGATAAAGAATACAAATACTTTGAATCCAAAAACGGTGCCTCTCGACTTCCCCGTCCAGGTGTTTTCTTGCTGCGTATCGATTCGTGTTGTTTCTGCCAATTTGAAGGGTTTCCTACCGGCGGCAAATTTACGTGAATTTCAAGAACTAACTATAGATTCCACCATTGATGTTGATCACCTCTCCCGTAATATACGCGGCTTTTTTAGAGCTGAGAAAAGAGACCAGATGCGCCACTTCATCGGCAGTACCAAATCTATTGAGTGGCACTAACTTTTTTAGTTCTGCCTCGTCTAAATCGGCTGTCATATCGGTGGCAATAAATCCGGGTGCTACCGCATTTACTGTAACGTTCCTTTTTGCCACTTCTTGGGCCAACGATTTTGTAGCTGCAACAATAGCGCCTTTGGCAGCGGCATAATTTACTTGTCCGGCAGTTCCTTTAAGGCCCGAAAGTGAAACAATGTTAATGATGCGCCCATAGCGTTGCAACAACATGGGTTGCAAAAAGGCTTGGGTCACATTAAAAAATCCGTTGAGACTCGTGTCTAAAACCGTTTTCCAATCGTCTGGCTTCATCCACACAAACAGTCCGTCTTTCGTAATCCCGGCATTATTAACGATTACTTCAACAACCGCGTCAGGGTTTGATTTTTGCCAAGAGGCCAGCGCTTTTTGTGTTTCATCTGCATTGCCCACATCAAAGGGAATCAATTCACCTGTACCGCCATCGTTTTCAATTATAGTTAGCGTTTCTTTTGCAGCAGTTTTATTTCCGCGGAAATTGATAAGCACATGGTACCCATGGTCTGCTGCCAACTGAATGCTGATAGCGCGCCCAATACCTCTAGACCCCCCTGTGACAAGTGCTACTTTCATGATGCCGATTCAGATTTTAATAAAAATTCTTTTACACTTTTAACATGCGGATAGAGCACTTCATCTTCGGAAAATGCAGGAACTAGTTTACGAATTTCTTTAAAAAATGTGTGTGTTGCTGTAGAAACTTTGTCCTGAACGCCCAAATATTCGATGGCCTGCACAATGGTAATTAGTTCTATGGCCAGCACCTCATACCCGTTTTCTATTACTTTACCCGTGGCCAGTGCCGCATTGGCCCCCATACTTACAATATCTTGATTGTCGTTGTTATTCGGAATACTATGCACGTACATCGGGTTGCTGAGCATTTGGTTTTCGGCTGTAGTAGACGTGGCAGTAAATTGTGCTCCTTGCATCCCGAAGTTAAGCCCCAACGTACCTAGATTTACAAATGGAGGCAGCATGTCGTTCAGTTTTGGGTTGAGCAGGTAATTTAATTGTCGTTCGGCCAACATCGTCATTTTGGTCACAACGATTTTCAGTTTGTCCATTTCAAGCGATACGTAGTCACCGTGAAAATTTCCGCCGTGATACACTTGGCGCGTCTTTAAATCTATAATGGGGTTGTCGTTTGCCGAGTTCACCTCTTCTACGAGTATTTTTTCAACATTATTCAAGGTATCTAGCACTGGCCCGAGGATTTGCGGCACACAACGTAACGAATAATATTCTTGTACTTTCTCTTCAAAAACATCACCCGTTTGGAGTCCGTTGTACAAATGGTGTTCCCGCTTTCTGGTAAGTTTGCTGTCGTTTAAATGCTGCCGCATTTGTTCAGCAATCTCGCGCTGCCCCTTATGTTTTTTGGAGGCATTGAGTTCTTCCGAAAGGTGGTCGTCATATGCCTGTACTATTTCGTTTATTGCCGAAGAAGCTTGTACCATCCAATGCAGTAAGTTACGGGTACGTATGGTATTTACCATTCCGACACCGCTCATCACAGAAGTCCCGTTCATTAGGGCCAATCCTTCGCGTAGCTCTACAGAAATCGGGGTAAGTCCCTCTTTTTGAAATACTTTGGAGGTAGACATTAACTTGCCGTTGTAATAGACTTCCCCTTCGCCAATTAAGGTAAGGGCAACATGGGCCAATTGCACTAAATCTCCACTCGCACCCACGCCGCCATGTTCATAAATTACGGGAAGTATGTTGCGGTTAATTAGCGTAGCCATCAAGTCTACCGCCGAAGGATGTATCCCGCTAAAGCCTAAACTTAGGGTATTGAGCCGTGCTAATAAGCTGGCCTTAATATATTCTGGAGCGATAGGTTTGCCGCTTCCAGACGCATGGCTTCGTATTAGGTTGTACTGAAGGGCAATACGTTGTTGGTCTTTTATTTTATACTGTGCCATTGGGCCAAAGCCTGTATTGACACCGTAAATAATTTTATTTTCTGAAAATTCCTTTAAAAAAGTAAAGCTATCGGCGACAGTTTCAAGTGTTTCTTCAGCCATTGAAATAGGTTCGCCCTGGAGAATGATTTTTTTGAAATCGTTAATCCCTAATGTCCCCTTCAGTATAATCATGCGCGTTGCACTGCTTTTTGTTCGATATTTGTAGTCTAACTAGATCGAATTTGTTAATTTGACTTGCAAAGTAACAATATAAAAGCTGGTGTCAAAATATGCCAACCCCCAAACTTGATGTTTTAATTATTGGCGCCGGACCTTCTGGCTGTGTAGCAGCAGCTTACCTTCAAAAAAAGGGACTTTCCATTCGTGTGGTTGAAAAGAACAAGTTTCCACGGTTTGTAATTGGTGAAAGTTTATTGCCAAGATGCATGGAGCATTTTGAAGAAGTAGGGTTGTTGGCAGCACTTCAGAAACAAGGTTTTGAAAAAAAATTCGGTGCCAGATTTATAAAAGGTGATGCGGTGTGCCATTTTGATTTTGCTGAAAGTTTTACCGATGGCTGGACTTGGACGTGGCAAGTACCAAGAGATCATTTTGACAAGACCCTAACCGACTATTTAGAAGCGAAAGGCGTTCCTATTTCTTTTGAAACTACCGTTACTGCCGTAACGTTTGCTAATGATGGCAGCTCCCGAACTACTGTTTGCAGCACAGACGGCTCTGAAGAAATCATAGAGGCAAGTTTTATAATCGACGCCAGTGGCCATGGTCGTGTGTTACCACGCTTGCTGAGCTTGGAAACTACACCCCGTATTGAAGCACATTCCTCGATTTTTACACATGTGGAAGACGTTAACAGACCAGATGGTGTGGAAGGCACTTTAATTACATTTGATGTAATTTCTACCGAAACATGGCTTTGGGTCATCCCCTTTTCCAACGGAAAATGCAGTATCGGGTATGTAGGCCCTACTGAATATCTAGCGTCATTTAAAGGCACCCCCACCGAGAAACTGCAACAGATGATGCAGTTATCAGACCACTACTACGCCCGTTTTAAAGGCTGTGATTATTTATTTGAGCCCATTACTTTAAAAAATGTATCTAAATCGGTGACCAAACTCTTCGGAAAAGGTTTTGCTTTAACCGGAAATAGTGCAGAATTTTTAGACCCCGTATTCTCATCTGGGGTAACATTTGCAACTGAAAGTGGCTTGCGGGCCGCGAAGCTCATAGCCAAACAACATGCTGGTGAAAGAGTAGATTGGCAAACTGAGTATGCCGATTATATTTTAAATGGGGTGGATGTTTTTGGAACGTATGTAAAAGAGTGGTATACCGGTAATTTGCAGAAAATTTTCTTTCAGGGAACAGGCAATCCAGAAATTAAGCGACAGATCTGTTCGGTATTGGCAGGATATGTTTGGGATGAAAGCAACCCGTTTGTGAAGAATCACGACAGGCTGGTAAAGACCCTGGCTAGGGTTATCGATTTAGAAAACACAAAACAAACTTGAGGTAATTTCTTAACCTAAAAATTAATTCTGTTTGATGGATCGATGAACGGTTTTACCTTTAGATTTCCATTTGGGGTTGTCCACCAATTCTCCCTTATAGCTGTGGTAATACATTTCTTTCGGTATAAATTCCTCCCGTTTTTTACTATAATACGTACAAGAATCGATGGGTTTTGCGTACAAGTGCAAGCTCATGCATTTTTTGTCTGAAATATTGTGAAGTGTGTGGTACCCAATAGAATCATCCATATAACAGATATCTCCCGGCTCCAGCGTTCTTTCAATATCCTTCACCAATTCATCCTCTGCGTTTTCTTTATATAATACTTCTTCCATTTTACCGGTCACTTGATACACCCAGCAACGTTGCTCTCCGTGACAATGTATAGGTGTGCTGTCACCAGGGTTCCAACACAACAATAGCAATTCAAAATTTTCGGTGCGCTCAATGCAGTTTCTTGTATATCCTTTGTCTTTCCAAAAGGTATACTCTTTCAAGTCTCCAGAGGGAATGTCAAGCATTTGGGCTATGGCGACATAATCCCGGGGTTCCGTTTGTACTAATGTTTCCACTAACTCATCTACCGACTCGATATGGCTCATAAGCTTCATAAGTATTTAAATTACATACTCGGAGGAGTATATGGGAGTATAAGTAAAAAATTAGATTTTCTACAATTTTTGGCTGTTTTTTTTTAGTTTTTTACTTAAAAATGAATTTTTTTATTCAAAAAAGGGTATTTTCTCAATTTTAAGTCAGATATCATAATTTGTTTAAAACAAACTAGCTTACTCAGTACAATAACTTTATTGTAACCAAAAATATCTTCCTAAATGATTGCTAAAATAGTTGCCCTTGTCATCTACGTCAGTATTTTATTTTTAATTGGGATTTTCGCCTCTAGGCGAATAAAAAGCATGAGCGACTTTTATGTGGGCGGAAAAAATATTGGTTATTGGGCAGTAGCTTTTTCTGCTCGAGCTACTGGAGAATCGGGATGGCTATTAATTGGTCTTACCGGAATGGGGGCACTAGCAGGAATCTCAGCCTATTGGGTAGTCTTAGGTGAGTTATTGGGAGTTTTTATTTCTTGGTTCTTTATGGCTAAAAAATTTAAACGGCGTACAGACCGCTATAATTCGATAACGGTTCCTGATTATCTCGAAAGTCATTTCAAGACCAAAACCCACAGACTGCGAATTATAGCCGCAAGCGTGCTCTCAATTTTTGTTATCATTTATGTAAGCTCACAACTTGATGCCACGGGAATTGCTTTCGAATCACTGATGGATATCAATTATTATTGGGGAATACTCATTGGATTTGTCATCGTTTTAGTGTATATATTTATTGGCGGATTTGTTGCGGTGGTCTGGTCAGATTTGTTCCAAGGATTGTTAATGTTTGCAGGTTTGGTACTCCTCCCGATTGTGGTGTTCTTTTCAATGGATTATTCAGGTGGATTTGTAGAAGGGCTGCAATCTATAGACCCTGCACTCACAAACATTTGGGGGGGCAATGAAGATATTTGGATGAATGTATTTACCATCCTAGGTTTTTCTATGATCGGATTAGGATTTTTAGGCTCTCCCCAAGTATACGTTCGGTTTATGTCTGTGAAAAGTGAAGCCGAAATCGATAAAGGAAAATGGGTCGCAATCTTCTTTACCTTATTAACCGATGCGGCTGCGGTGACAATCGGTATATTAGCAAGACTACTTTTTACCGAAAGCGGTCAAGATCCAGAAACTGTGTTCGGTGTTGGCGCTGCAGATGTACTAAACGTGATGACAGAGCAATTTTTACCGCTTATCCTTGTCGCCATATTTGTTGCTATTGTGCTATCAGCAATCATGTCTACCATAGATTCGCTCTTGGTCATTGCCTCAAGTGCCATAGTTCGTGATTTCTATCAAAAAATATTCAGACCCGAACTAAAAGACACCGAACTAACCCGCATCTCAAGATGGGTTACCTTAGCCATGGCTATTATAGCATTGATCATTGCCGTGGTAATGGCAATAGTTTCACCAGACCGCCAAGTGTTCTGGGTAATAATTTTTGGTTGGTCTGGCATTGCGGCTGCATTCTGTCCTGTTATCATACTTTCCCTTTTCTGGAAAGGATATACTGAGAATGGTGCCATCGCTTCAATGGTAACGGGTTTTTTATGTGTACCCCTGTTCAAATTCGTTTTTCAGAACCTAGACACGGTAGGCGTGTACTTTGAAAAACTAGACGTTCTGGCCCCTTCATTTGCCATCGCAATGCTGATGGGTTGGATAGTGTCAAAATTCTTCTCAAAACCGGTAAATAGCGAGGAAAAGTAAAAACAGCGAAATATAAAACAAAAAACCCGAGCGGATGCTCGGGTTAATTCAGTTGGCCCACTAGGGCTTCCTTCGACTGTTGCTACTGCGGCGCAACGCTCAGGATAAACTTCTCGCCCCGATTCAAAACAAAAGACATAATAAAAAAAAGTCCAACAAATAAATTGAAGGACTTTTTAAATAATGTTGGCCCACTAGGGCTCGAACCTAGACTCTTCTGGACCAAAACCAGACGTGTTGCCAGTTACACCATGGGCCAATTCCATAATGCGGATGCAAATTTAGTACAATCTTTTACTTGTACAAACAATTTTACTTAAAAACATAGGAAAATTTACATGCAATGGGGACTAAATGGCCCTCAAAAAAGGTGTAGTCCCTTTTTCCACCCCCAAATTGCCCAAAATAAAGCGCCCAACTAGACGTTAGCATTCTTTTAATAGCCCCATTAAACATATTTATTAGTAAATTCGTGCCAACAAAATCGTATACCTTCATGTCTAGTTTCAACTTCGACAAATGGAATAAAATCCTCGGCTGGTTTGTCTTTGCCGTAGCACTCATCACCTACTGGCTTACCGTAGAACCTACCGCTAGTTTTTGGGATGCAGGTGAATACATTACAACCGCAAGCAACCTTGAAGTAGGCCACCCACCAGGAGCACCGCTCTATCAATTACTGGGGGCATTCTTCTCAATTTTTGCTATGGATCCTTCAAACATCGCACTCACTATTAACCTGATGTCGGTTTTTGCTAGTGCGTTTACCATTTTATTTATGTTCTGGTCGCTCACCATTTTAATGCGAAATGTAGCGAGCAAACACCAAGAACTAACTAAAAATACATTCATCGCAATATTGGGAAGTGCAGCAGTAGGTTCGCTTTCATTTGCTTTTACTGATAGTTTTTGGTACAACGCTGTTGAAGCCGAAGTATATGCCTCGGCTGCCTGTATACTTTCCATTCTTTTTTATTGTGCATTGCGTTGGGAACGTGAGATGAACACCCCTCGAGGAGACCGATGGCTTATCCTAATCGCCTTTATTGTAGGGCTTTCTTTCGGAATACACTTTATGGGGTTATTGGCCATTCCAGCTATGGGTTTCTTGTACTATTTCAAAAATTACAAAACCATTACCCTTAAAAACTTTATCATTGCCAACCTAGTTACAGTAGCCATTTTGTTATTTATTTTTAAACTGCTGCTACCCTACACCATGAAACTCTTTAGCGGGTTTGAACTGTTCTTTGTAAACTCTCTGGGCATGCCCTTTAATTCGGGAACGATCATTGCAGGAATTTTGTTTATCGCCTTGTTCTATTTCGGCTTGCGCTATACACGTAGAAAAAATTTGGGACAAGTAAACACACTCTTACTGTGTGTATTATTTATATTCATTGGGTTTTCTAGTTGGCTAATGCTTCCTATTCGCGCCAATGCCGGAACGGTGATTAATGAAAACAACCCGAATAATGCTAGGGAATTGTTGGCCTATTACAATAGGGAACAATATCCAGAAACCCACCTATTTTATGGGCCGCTCTTTACGGAAATGTATGCTGGGCTCGATCCTGAAAATCCGTATAAAGACGACAAGCCAAAGTATGAAAAAGACGAAACTACGGGCAAATACATTATCGTAAACAACTACGAAAATGCGAGCCAAAACCTAGATGATTCGCATAAAGTTATCTTTCCACGTATGTGGAGTCCAGAACACAACGCTAATTATCTTGAATATACTGATGGGTTAGATTTTACCATAAAGTCTGATTACCGAAGCGAACCACGACTCGTTGAAGCCGTGGCAAATTTTAAACAGGCGTTTAAGGAAGGACAGGTAGACAAGAAAGAATACAACGACTTTTTACAAACCTATGGACAGTTCTTTGACATCGAACCTCCTACTCTTTTGGAGAACCTTAGCTATATGTTCGAGTTTCAATTCGGGTATATGTATTGGCGCTATTTTATGTGGAATTTCACCGGAAGACAAGACGACGTACAAGGAGAGTTAGACGACCTTCACGGAAATTGGCTAAGTGGTATCGACTTTATAGACGAATTACGCCTAGGATCGCAAGATAACTTGCCTAGCGATGTGAAGTATAACAAAGCCCGTAATACCTACTATTTCCTGCCACTAATTTTAGGGGTCTTGGGAATTGTATTCCATTTTAAAAACGACATGAAAACATTTTGGGTGCTGTTGGTGCTTTTCCTATTTACCGGCCTTGCCCTGAAAGTATATCTGAATGAACGCCCTTTTGAACCGCGCGAGCGGGACTACGCCTTGGTAGGGTCATTTTACGTGTTTGCAATGTGGATTGGTTTTGGGGTGTACGCGCTGTATGAAATGCTGAAAGAATACATCACTCCAAAGATTGCGATACCATTGGTAGTTGGTGTTACCATGGTGGCCTCTCCCGTTATATTGGCGTACCAAAATTGGGATGACCACGACAGGTCAGATCGTTACACAGCCAATAGCATGGGTAAAATGTATCTCGATTCGTGCGATGAGAATGCCATATTATTCACCATTGGAGATAATGACACCTTTGCCCTCTGGTATGCCCAAAATATTGAAGGCTACCGCCAAGATGTGCGTATTGTGAATACAAGTTTATTTGCAACAGATTGGTATATCGATGATATGAAGAAGAAGGCGTTCGAAAGTGACCCCATACCTTCGCAACTCACGCATGACAAATACCGTTTTGGAACTCGTGATTTCTTGTATTACCAAGAGACAAAAGAAGATACCATCGATATTAAAACTTGGATGAACTGGGTAGCCAGTGACAATCCGGTGACCATGGTCGAGCTAGAAAGCAACCAATGGGCGCACACCTTCCCGAGTAAAATTATTCGAATTCCGGTAGATAAAGAAGCCGTGCTACGCAACGGCATTGTTGCACAAAAAGATGCCGATAAGATTGTTCCGTATATCGATATCAATTTGAAAGGGAACATTATCTATAAAAATAGAATGATGATGTTGGATGTAATTGCAAATAACAATTGGGAACGCCCTATCTATTTTAGTGGCGGTAGCTTTGGTGACGACGATTATATCTGGATGAAAGATTACCTACAACTGGAAGGTGTTACTTACAAACTGGTACCCATAAGAACTCCAGTTGACAAAGGAAATCCGTTTGATATGGGACGTGTAGATGCTGAAAAGATGTACGATATTGTGATGAATTTTGATTGGGGGAATAGTGGCAGCCCAGACATCTACCACGATACCGAAACACGACGTAATGGTATCACCTACCGCAGTAACTTAGCTCGCTTGGCGGAAGCTTTGATGAATGAAGATGAGATGGAAAAAGCTGAAGACATTTTAGATCTTGCCATGGAGAAAATGCCCGTAGACGACTTTGGGTATTACTCGCTGTTAGAACCCTACGTTTTAGGATATTACGAATTAGACAAAAGGGACAAGGCCCGCAACTTATATCAGCAGGTCGTTAAAATATATCAAGAAAAGTTGTTGTATTACAGCGGAATGAAGGTGAAACGACAATTTATGATTGCCGATGAGATTATTAGCGATATGGAAAAATATCGCGGATTGGTAGATATACTGATTGTGATGGATGAGGAGTCGTTTGCACGGCCAGAAGCAAATAAGTTTAATGATTATCTAAAGTTGTTCCGTCACTTTTATTCTGAAGAAGAAGGTATGGATATGGATGAAGACCTGCCAACAGATCGGGAAATCGAAAATGCGCTCGACCTCCCAATAGATACGGTAGTGCAAGACAATACCGATGTAGAACCCGAATTGTAATACACTTTGAAACCTTATTTGGTGAAAATGCCCAAACTTGTGCAGTGGATATTCCCACGGCGGGTTTGGGCGTTTTCACGAAAAGAGCCGAATGTATATCTCACTTTTGACGATGGTCCCATTCCTGAAGTGACACCTTGGGTGCTTGAAGTACTTCGGAAATACGATGCAAAAGCTACCTTTTTCTGTATTGGTGACAATATTCGCAAACATCCTGAAGTGTATAAACAAATACTTGCCGAAGGACATTCGGTGGGAAACCATACGTTTCATCACTTGAGAGGGACTGAAACTTCGATAGAAGATTATATAGCAGATGTAGAAAAGTGTGAGGATGAGATGCTGAGCAATCAAGACAGCAACGTCAAAAATACCCTCTTCCGCCCGCCCTACGGAAGAATTACTGCCGCACAAGCCAAAAGATTGCAAGACAAGGGATACCAAATCGTGATGTGGGATGTACTTAGCGCCGATTTCGATGTGGATATTTCCGAAGAAAAATGCTTACAAAATGTGCTTCAAAACATCAAAAAAGGGAGTGTGGTAGTGTTCCACGATAGTTTAAAAGCAGAAAAAAACCTTCGATATGTATTACCGAAGGTTTTGGATAGCTTAAAAAATAGAAATCTTAATTTAAATGGATTATTTCATAGATAAATTAAGAGAGAAAACAGTGATTGAAGTCGTCCCGCTGCCAACCAACCTTTGTCCCCAAATCTCAATGTACTCGTTTGGAGCCAATTCTACCGTACCTGAAATTGAATTACTTGAAATATCTGCAGTACTATTGACTCTCATTAAACTATTAGTTTCAATTAAAGAACTTCCACCAGCACCATTTTTTCTTATAAAAAAGGCGTAATAATCGCCTGAGCCACTATTACCACGAACAGATAGTGCTGCATTTATCTGAAAAGTTCTCGTTTTTTTTCCTACGTACTGTAAACGATTGCTCTGTGGGGATGTAACTCTAAACAGGTTTACTGCTGTTGTCGTATTAAAATTAGGGCTCGTTCCAGTCAGGTTAAAGGCATTGTTGTTTGGAACACTTTGAACAAAACCAGTCGTAATTGTACCATTATAATAAATATTTCCTGAAGCCACATCATCGTTTTCTCTTGGGATACCAGGACAATTAACGCTCCAGCTATTTGTAAAGCTAAATCCTGGATAAGAACCTGTCGTATATCGATTAATGTATCCGGAAGGTGCGGTTGTTGTACCGGAGAAAGCGGTCCCTGATAGAACGCCATTTCCAACCGCTGGATTTGAACTTACATCGAACGCCACGTCACTTCCATTAACAGTACTAAACCCACTTACCTTTTCAACCAATCCGAAAGTCCCTGTCAAAGTTTCAAAAGTCCCATTATTACTATCTAACCAAGCTTGGTTATTCAGCAATAAGTTGCCAATATTACTGTAGGTAATCCCATTCGTGTTATTGATAAATTGGATAATATTTCCAAAATAAAGACCAATGTTCGATATGGTTCCAACATTAGTTGTCATCCCATTAATAATTGTGTTTTGAACCAATAAACTTGTGTTGCCAGTCAGTCCTGAGCCACTTATTGCAAAAGCTCTTGCCCCCACTAATGTTACATTTCTGATACTTCCTCCCGTATTTCCTTGAAAAATAGTACCTCCTGAAAAGCTAAGTACATCTTCGCCTGCATCGAGTCCAGCAACGTATGCATTGTTTAAGTCTATCGGTGCGGTAAGGGCAATAGTTCCATTTATTTCGTAATAGGTATTTTCATCTAGGAGATAACTTGAACCGCCTCCGGCTGCTAGTTCAGGTGCTAAGTCAGCAGCAGATTTTACCAGTTTAAAATTATTCCGTTCGGCAGCACCAGATGAAAGCGGCAACCAAGAGGTAGTTGCAGTATTATAGTAATAAAATGCATCTAAGGTAGTATCAAACACCAACAGGCTATTGGCTGGCGTGGTAATTGCGTTTCTTTGGGCAGTGGTCATTCTAGGAGCGAGAAGCCCTTGTTCTTCTGAGCTAATGTCTAAAATAGAGGATGGTTCTGGAGTCGTCGTTCCAATTCCTACTTGGGCCATTGCTACGCTGCATAGCAACAAAGCCACGATTGTAATTCTAAGTTTCATAGTTTGGGGTTGTAAGGTTAAAGATTTATATAAATTCGAAACATAATGTGTTATGAATGCGCGAAAATATATAGTTTGCCTTTAAAATAAGTATTTCATCGTAAAAAAACAACCGCAATGTAGGAATTTTAACACTTTTTGGTGACTCAAAAAAATGATAAATTTAAAAGATTCTGTCTCACAGAACGTTACGAAAAAACACTTGAAAGCTGCAGAAATAGAATGATTGATTTTTTTAACAACTCTGGTCAAATATCTGGCCTATTGAACCACAAAAAAATCGTTTATAAGAAATAAGTATTAGACATACTCCTTCACCAAACCAATTAAGGTATTGGCATCTTGCTCCCCACTCTGGCGCCATTTCATCTCACCATTTTTGTAGATCATTAAAGTGGGCAACCCCTTTACTCGAAGGGCTTCAGCGAGTTCGTTGTTTTTCTCGACGTCGATTTTTATAACGCGTGCTTTATCGCCTAATGCAGCAGCTACGTCACGTAGTACAGCGTGCATGCCTTTGCAGGCTTCGTCCCACTCTGCATAGAAATCTAACAAAACGGGCACTTGGGTTTCAATTAATTCTCCAAATTTGGACATAGTGATTGAAGTATTAGTTTTACAAATATAACATTTATGCCTGAATAGCAAGCATTACGCCGTTTTCGGCTTCTTTTTTAAGGTGATTACGGTAACTTCTGGCCAAATCCCGACGCGTCCTGGATACCCAAGATAGCCAAACCCCCTATTCACATTGATGTAACGCCCCATTTCCTCATAAATTCCTGCCCAATTTTCATAGCGGTATTTTACGGGACTCCATTTGAACCAACCTGGGATTTCAATACCAAATTGCATCCCGTGGGTATGGCCACTTAGGGTAAGTTGTATGTTCTTGTCGTTGTTCTTTACTTGTTCCTGCCAATGCGACGGGTCATGGCTCATTAAAATCTTAAAATCGGTTGTGTCACAACCTTCGCAAGCCATCTCGAGATCGCCCGCTTTTTTGAATCCTCCCGCACCCCAATTCTCAATACCGATGAGCTTGATGGTTTCGTTATTTCTGTTTAGTGTGACGTTTTCATTTAGCAGCAACCGCCAACCCATTTCTTTTTGGAGGTTCTTTAAATCTGAAAGGTTCTGTTCTTTTTCCCTTTCAGAATTCCAAGAAACATAATCACCATAATCATGGTTACCTAATACAGAATACACACCGTCTTTAGCCGACAAGCTACCGAATAAATCTTTCCACGGAAGCATTTCTTCGGCAACATTATTTACAAGATCGCCCGTAAATAAAATGATATCACTTTGTTGCTCGTTAATGAGGTCAATCCCGTAGGCAATTTTCTCTTTGTTGTCGAAACTGCCGCTATGCACATCACTAATTTGTGTAAGGGTATACCCATCAAAAGCATCAGGAAGGTCATCGAACTCGAGTGCATACTTGAGAACTTTATAATTGTATTTTCCTTTGTACATTCCGTAGAGTAAAGAGGTAAACGGAATCGCTGCAATCCCCAACGCAACGGTACTTATAAACTTTCTTCTTGAAGGCACATAAAACCCAGCTTCATTCCCTCCTATTTTGGCAAAAAGACCTACGAACAATCGCACGATATCCTCTCCAAACATGATGAGGATAAGAACTAGTTTTGGTACAAAAACCGCCAAAAAAAAACCGAAGGTATACATACGAGCCGGACTCATAGTTCTGGACGAACCCGCAAGCGACAACTGATAAATAACTAGGCCCAACAAACCTATTGAAACGAGCACCCACAAAGTGTAAATCCACCGGCTATTGGTCACCGTTTTTAGCGCTTGAAACGCATAGACATCTATGGCAACGTAAATGGCAATAAAAATAATCCAACGCATAGAGCAATTATTAGGGCAAGATGATAATTTGCTAAAGTACCGCCCCTTACGCTACTTAGAAAATCATTCACGTTATTTTAACGGTTTTCGTATCTTTTCAGCACGCAAAACAACCGAATGAAAAATAGTGCTGCTTTCTTGTTTCTTAGTATCCTGCTCATTAGTTGCACTACACCTCCAAATGTTACGCTAGCCAAGAAAGACCAATCACTTACATCGTACGTCAATACTTTTATAGGCACGGGAGGGCACGGCCACACCTATCCGGGTGCTACTATGCCCTTTGGGATGGTACAATTGAGCCCAGATACCCGCTTAGACGGTTGGGACGGATGTAGCGGCTACCATTATAGCGACGATTATATGTATGGTTTTTCTCATACCCACCTCAGCGGAACGGGCGTAAGCGATTATGGTGATGTTTTATTGATGCCCACCAATGAAATAAACTTCAACAACGGCGCTGATGGCGAAGCTGGTTACGGATCAAAATTCTCTCATGATAATGAAGAAGCTAGCCCCGGATTTTATAAAGTACACTTAGACGACACCAACATAGATGTTTCCTTAACGGTGACCGAACGAGCGGGTTTTCATAAATATGAATATCCTTCGGCCGAAAACCAAATCGCCATTCTAGACCTGATACATCGCGACAAAGTATTGGATGCAAAAATTGAAAAGGTTTCAGATACTGAACTACGCGGATACAGACATTCAGAGGCTTGGGCTAGCGACCAACGCCTGTTTTTCAGTATTAAAACGTCGCACCCCTTCAACGATATGTTACAATCTCCACCAAAAACTGGGATGCCAGGAGCCAGACGTATTGCACTACAATTTATAAACCCAGCGAATGAGCCGGTGTATATTTCTGTTGGAATTTCCGCAGTAGATACAGAAGGCGCTAAAAAAAATAGAGAAACAGAGCTCGGCAATAAAACGTTTGATCAAGTAAAGGAGCAGGCCGAACAAACTTGGGAAAAGCAACTGGAAAAAATTGTGGTTGAAAGTGACAACGAAGACTACAAAACCAATTTTTATACTGCCTTATATCACACCATGATTGCGCCTAACCTATATCAAGATGTTGACGGTCGCTACCGCGGTATGGACTTGGAGATTCACCAAACAACCGATTTTAACTATTACACCGTGTTCTCTTTGTGGGACACGTACAGGGCTGCCCATCCGCTGTATACTATTATTGAGCAAGAACGTACCACAGATTTTATACAAACCATGCTCGTCAAATACAACGAAGGCGGTATTTTACCCATTTGGGACTTAAGTGCTAACTATACGGGGTGTATGATAGGCTATCACGGGGTACCTGTGATTGCAGATGCGTACCTGAAGGGTATTGGCGGATTTGATGCCGAATTGGCCCTAAAAGCAATGAAACACAGTGCTACCCAACAGCATTTAGGGTTGCAATCGTACCAAAAATTCGGATTTATTCCTGTGGAAGAAGAAAGCGAAAGTGTTTCAAAAACCTTAGAATATGCCTATGACGACTGGACCATTGCGCAGATGGCGAAGAAAATGGGTAACACTGAAGATTATAAATTATTCAGCCAAAGAGCGCAATACTATAAGAACCTATTCAACCCTGAAACCAATTTCTTCCAAGGGCGTTTTAACAATACTTGGTTTGGGCCGTTCGATCCTTTTGAAGTGAATTTTAATTACACAGAAGCCAACGCTTGGCAATACAGTTTGTATGCCCCACAAGATATTTCGGGACTTATACACCTTATGGGTGGCAAAGAACAGTTTGCAACACATCTAGACCAACTTTTTAGTGCTACATCCAAAACTTCTGGAAGAAACCAAGCAGATATCACGGGCTTAATTGGCCAGTACGCTCATGGTAATGAGCCCAGCCACCACATGGCGTACCTCTATAATTTTGTAAACAAACCACAACGCACCCAAGAACTTGTACATCAGATTCTTACAGAACTGTACACCAATCAACCAGATGGAATATCAGGCAATGAAGACTGCGGGCAGATGAGTGCTTGGTATATTTTTAGTTCGTTAGGGTTCTATCCCGTTACCCCAGGGGCCAATCAGTATATCATTGGAGCACCCTTGTTTCGGAAGGCAACCATCAATTTAGAAAATGGAAACACCTTTACGGTTTTGGCTTCAGAGGTATCAAAAATCAACAAATTCATTGCTTCAGCCTTGCTCAATGGCGAACCCTTAACAAGAACCTACCTTACCCATGAAGAAATCATGGCGGGAGGCGTTTTAGAGTTTGAGATGACAAATACCCCTAGTGCATGGGGAACACAGGATTCGGAAGTCCCTACTACGGAAATAACCGACCATACCATGTTGCGCTCCCCTTTTATTGCTGAAGGAAATGTTGCTTTTAAAGAAAGCACTACCGTTACGCTTAAAGTTTCCGAAGAAAACACGGCTATCTATTATAATCTGAACGACCAAGATTATGAAAAATATGTGGGACCATTTCAAATTACAGAAAGTGCCGTGTTGAGTACGTTCTCACAGCGAGAAGACCAAAAGAGTAGTGTTTTAACTACCGCGTTTAAAAAAATTGATCCGAATTTGAGTATTTCGTTGGAAACCCAATTTGCAAACGAATACAACGCAGGTGGAAACGACGCGCTTATCGATGGTATTAAGGGCGCTAAAGATTTTAGGACGGGTGCTTGGCAAGGATATCAAGATAAAGATGTGGTTGCCATTGTAGATATTGGAAGTGTACGCCCTATCGAAACGATTTCAGTACGTTTTTTACAGGATCAGGGCAGTTGGATTTTCTTGCCTACGGAAGTGGAATGTTATGTTTCTGATAACCCAAGAAATTTTTACAAGCAATTGCCAGTGGTGCGTTTTGATGCAAAAAAACCCTCTGACACAATTAAAATTGAACAAGCAAATTTTAAAATGAATAATTACAGTGCCCGCTATATAAAAATTGTTGCAAAGAATGCGGGAGCGCTTCCCCCCTGGCACCTAGGCTTCCCGTTAGATGGCAAAGCTTGGGTTTTTGTTGATGAAATAGAGATACAATGATGAAAAGAAGAAAATTTATAAAAAATACGGCAGCGGGTACGTTGGGGGCTACAATTGCGATGACAGCTTTGGCATGTGCCGATGAAGATACAAAAGCTAAAAATTCAACCGAAGAAGACAAGCCCATGACCAAAAAAGTACCCAAACTTCCTATAGCAATTTGTACTTGGCAATTTACCGAAGCCAATCAAGTGGCAGGAGTAGCATTAGACGCTGGCAAAGCAGCATTAGACGCAGTGATTGAGGGTGTTTCAGTAGAAGAGCAAAACCTAAAAAACACTACAGTAGGCAAAGGTGGAGCGCCCGATAGAGAAGGAAACGTAACGCTCGATGCTTGTGTGATGGCCCCTGATGGTGATTGCGGTGCGGTCTTGGCCGTTTCGAATACCAGCCATGTGGCAGCACTGGCCCGTAAGGTAATGGAAGAAACACCGCATGTAATGCTTGCCGGAACTGGCGCTGAAGAGTTTGCCACGCAACTTGGCTTTGAAACAGAAAATTTACTCACAACCGACTCAAAAAAGGCATGGCAAGAATGGTTGAAAAGTCCTGAATACAAACCGATTATTAATATTGAAAATCACGATACCATTGGCATGTTAGCAATAGATACCAATGGTGATATTGCAGGGGCGTGTAGCACAAGCGGACTCTCATACAAAATGAAAGGGAGGATCGGTGATTCCCCAATAATTGGGAGTGGCCTTTTTTTAGACAATGAAATTGGCGGTGCTGTTGCTACCGGTATGGGCGAAGAAGTAGTAAAAACGGTGGGCAGCTTTTTAATTGTGGAATTGATGCGTAACGGTATGTCCCCACAAGCTGCTTGTGAAGAGGCTATCAAACGCATTGTGACGAAAAATGATCGTTATAAAGATTTTCAGATAGCGTATATCGCAATGAACAAAGTAGGCGAAACAGGGGCGTATTGCATTCATGAAGGCTTTACTATGATGAAGTACCAAGAAAAGAAAAACGAAAACGTAGCTGTTGCATATTACCATAAACCATAGCAAATGAATAGCTCTAAAAAGTATCGTTCGGCATTTATAGTAGTGACATTGCTGTTTTTTCTATGGGGGTTTATAACCGTATTGGTAGACAGCCTCATTCCACGGCTCAAAGATGTGTTTGAACTGTCTTATTTTCAAGCTGGCTTGGTACAATTTGCTTTTTTTGCCGCGTACTTTGTGTTTTCTCTTCCTGCAGGTTTCCTTCTGTCCCGCATCGGTTATCAAAAAGGAGTTGTTTTAGGGTTGTTCACCATGGCGTTGGGGTGTTTATTATTCTATCCCGCTGCATCCGAACGTATTTTTGGTGTGTTTCTAGCCGGTTATTTCACCCTGGCAGCGGGGATTACCATCTTACAAGTTGCTGCAAATCCGTATGTAGCTGTTCTGGGCAGCGAAGATGGAGCATCGAGTAGGTTGAATCTTTCCCAAGCATTTAATTCACTAGGAACTGCTGTAGCTCCGTTGGTTGGAGCGTCGTTTCTGTTAAGCGATACCATTATGACTTCGGAAGCAATAGACAACTTGACTGCTGCTGCACAACTAGACTACTACATCAATGAAGCGGCCGCCGTACAATCGCCATTTCTGGTATTGGCTGGTTGTATTGGTATCTTAGCTTTAGTATTCATTTTTATCAAACTTCCGAAGGTGTTGGAAAAGAGTCCGAAAGATGGCTACATAAAACTGTTGATGAAACCGACAGTGCGTATGGGAGTCGTCGGAATTTTTCTTTATGTTGGTGCCGAAGTAGCTATTGGCAGTTATCTGGTAAACTATTTTATGGATATGAACCTTGCTTCCATTATTGTTGAAAATGAAACCATGAATTTACTCGCCACCCGTATTTTGAATAAAGATTTAGCGTCTGTTGATGGAAAGGCCATTGTGGGTGCTTTTGTGTTTTTATACTGGAGCGGTGCCATGGTAGGCAGGTTTGTAGGAGCATATTTAACACGGGTGATGCGTCCTGGCTTTGTGCTGGCACTATTTGCCAGTTGCGCGATCGCATTATTGTTAATCTCTATGAACTCGTTCGGGTTGGTAGCTATGTGGTCTATTCTGGCCGTGGGTCTTTTCAACTCCATTATGTTTCCTACTATTTTTACCTTAACAATCGAAGGATTAGGCGATTTGAAGCCACAAGCATCTGGTTTATTATGTATGGCCATTGTTGGCGGAGCCATTGTACCTCCAATTTACGGATTGCTAACAGACGAAATGGGCTTTAAATTCGCATTGGTCTTATTGATAGCCTGTTATACCTATATTTTATATTTCGGATATAAAAAGCAGAGAATAAAGTTGTTACAACATACGTAGAAACACGTAATTTTTACAAAGAAGAATTTTCCCACAATTTTCATCACCTTTTTTTCATAGCTTTGCGTTACATAAGTAGGTTGATACCCTAGGGTGTCGATCAAATTTGGGGCGAAAAGTCACCACATCTGTGGTGGCTTTTCTTATTTTCAAGAACTTCACCTTTATAAAAGCTTTACTACGAGACATAATTCGTATTTACTCTAGAGCGCAATCATGGTTGAAAATTTCCGAAGTAAGGCATGAAGTTATAGTGATAAAAAATTTTTACCAGAAATAGAAATAGCGCCTACTAATCTGCCCTCACTTCAATTTCATCTAATTCGAAGGTGCCATCAAAATCGGCATTACCACTACCACTATACCGAAATCCGATATAACCAGAACCTTCAATACAGGATAGGTCTACGTTGCCCGAGGGAATCCAATCACCAAAATACGCTTTATCGCTCACGATTATTGCCGAAGAAAGGCTACTCCACGTTGCTGTGGAAATATTCATGGGGTTTCCATCCCAGTCTGCCGAAAAAAGAACTTCTAGGTCGCTACTGTCAGCAAAACTATTTGAGGTTTTGAAGTTTAAGGTTTCGCCTTCTTGGGCATCGAAATTGAACTTTGGGGTAATGAGCCAAGCAATGGTACTGTCATCACCAGACATAAAGGAACCTATGTTTGCAGAAATTCCCAAAGACGCGTTGGTGCCGTCATCAAAATACGCTTCCCAAGTTTGTGTACCCTCTTCGGCCACGTTCGTCCAACCATTTCCTGCTATGGGAGAACCTTCTATTTGAGTTTCAAAAAAATCTGAGAATAACACCGTATTCCCATTTTCCAAAACGGTGCCACAATCTACCAAGGGCGGATCGCACCGCTCAGCTGAAAAAGAAATATCATTCAAATCTCGAACTACAAGAATTGCTTCTTCTCCTGAGAAATCAGTTGTGTACAATGCTGTAATCATTCCAGAATCCGGGTCGAGGATTTGCGATTTAAAATTGGCAAAGGTACTTGTGAACAAACGGATATCTCCTGTATCATCACAGCTTTCAAGATTTCGCTCACCGTCGAAATTATCGATGGGTTCGCCCGCATACGTAAACCCAAGTTGTGCCAAGGTAAATTGCATGTTTTCTAATGCTACTAGCGTGTTTAAATCATCTTCGTCTAAATCAGTTACTGTTTTGCGCAACGGAACCAAGGATTCTATTTCTTGTCCGCCAACAACATAGTCGCTCAATACAGCTTCTGGTATTTTTTCAATTTTTGAAACATTTTGCAAGCCCAACGTTAGAATTCCAGCATCTTGGGTTACCGCAAGACCGTTTAATTTAACATACACTTTTCTGCCCACTGGAAAGATTTGGTAGCTATCATTTTTATCGATGATGATGCGAAGGCCCAGTCTGGGGTTGTTGGGTCCTAAATCTTCGATTCCGAATGTATTTTGTATAAAAAGTTCATCAAAAAAATTACCGCTTTCGTCGCTCGAGGCCACGTACCCTTCAATAATAAGCGGATCTTCATCTACACCAAAGGCTACATAGCCGCCAGCTTGCAGATATCGAGCACGCACCGCTGCAAACGTTGTTGTAGCTTCCAGCCCAGGGTCTAATAACTTTGGTTCGCAACGATCTGGACTATCAAAGAAAATATCATTGGGGTCTCGAATAACCAAGGCATAGGCATCGCCAAAAAAATTTTTGGTAAGCACTGCTGTTAATGTTCCCGAACCATCTGGGATAGAAAGGCCTTTAAAATCGGCAAACGTACTCGTCTGAAATAGTAACGAACCTCCATCATCGCTACAACTTTCTACCAAACGGTCGCCATCAAACTCATCTCCTGGCTCATTTGCAAAGGTTTTACCCACATCAGCTTCTGTAAATTGTGCATTGGGCAACTGAACTAAGGTGTTCAAGTCTGCAGTCTTAATTTCGCTAATAGTTTTAACGGTAGGAACAATGGTATCAATTTGTGGCGAACGCACTAAAAATTCAGCTTCTGACGCAGCAGAGATTTTTTCCAACCGATTTTCACCCAACACACCCAAAGTAATCACGCCACTATCAAGCCCCACGCTAAGACCGTCTAATTTTATAAAAATAGTTCGACCCACTTGATATCTAGTGAATAAAGGGTTTACATCGAGTAGTAGTTTTAGCCCCGCCTTCGGATTTACAGAAGCGTCTTGAATGATGAGTTCTTCAAAGAAATTTCCCGCTTCGTCATTAGAAATTACAAAACCAGAAACAAAGGTGTTGGTATCTTCAAAAGTAAAGATGGTTTCGCCAGACTCGACTGCCTGAAAATAGGCACTATGCACAGAGGAAATCGACACGATTTCTCCATTCAGTTCAGGTGTATCTGTTAGCTGCTCTGGTAGTTCAAATTCATCATCTTCAACACAAGAAAAAGTAACTAGCAACAAAATGAAAAGTAGACAAAATTGATAAGTGGAAGGTGTTTTCATAAGCTTGTATTTTAAAACCGAACATAGACGTTTAGATAGTAGGTGGTTCCATTTCCGAAGAAATAGCGGGGACCAAAAATGCGACCATTGGGCCTAGATACATCCTCTTTTACATCCCGGAAGTTGGTCAAACGACCTTGTTCAAATCCGCCCGTTTTATAGGTTTGATTCAGCACATTGTTAGCGGTTGCAAAAAATCCAAGGTAGTATTTGTGAATACGCCACGATTTACCCCCTACTATATTGACCAGGAAATAATCGGGGAATTCTTCTTGCTGAAGCATTTGTCGAGCTTCTTCTTGGTTGAAATCATTAATTAATTGCCCATCATAATCTTGTATAAAATTTGCAGTTCTTGCCAAATTATTTACGTCTAGGTATGCATTCGAAAAGTAATTAACGGTGGTACCCACCCACCAAAATTCAGGATCCCGATATTCAAAACCAAGTTGGTACGCACGTTCTGGTCCGCTGGCTACATGATAGTTTTTTAGGTTTGTGGTGCCATCGCCAAAGGAGAGCGGATCCTCAAAATCATCGCTAGTGACGTATAGATTTGGGTTGTTGGCAAATAAATATTGCCCGACCGAAGCAGCGGTTTTTAATTTGAATGTTGGTGTTATCTGGGCTTCAATTCCTAACTCTACACCTTGATTTACAGTTTCAATACCCGTCATCACTTCTTGAATAAAAGCACTTTTCTGAATACCCAAGTCCGAAAGGTTTTCAGTAAAATAAAAACCGACGTCATTCTGGTCTGTAGCAGCAATGTAAAAACCAGATAAACGCGCATTCACAATGGGCGAGCGATACACATAACTAAGGTCGGCACTTAAAAATTTGGGTGGTTGCAGCCCAATGGCCACCTGATTGTTTTGCCGGGCGTTTGTAAATGTATTCCGAAGAGTGGGCGCCTTTTGCAAGTAACCTGCATTCACATCTATAAGGTGACGCCCTGTGATTTTATAGGTTACGCCTGCTTTAGCTCCGTATTGCGAAAAGCGTACTTGTTCACTGGGCCCAAATGACAATGGTCCTGGAAAATTACCGTTTTCGTATAACCCGTTGCGTTGATATGTTGTTTGCCCTGCTGAAACTGCCAGATAAAAATCAATTTTTTTATAGGTAAACTGTCCTTGCACAAAACTGGACAGCACATTTGCGGTAAGTTCATAATTGTATTTATAGCGCTCTCCTTCAGCTACAATCCGATTGCGGTTTCTAAGGTCACTCTGGGCGATATCTCCAACGATTGTATTCTCGTCTCCTTCAGCAAAAAAATCGACATCTAAAAATCCTGTTCCGCCAAGCAGATCTTTCAAAAGCGCAAAATTCTCACTTTTCAACGTGCGATAGTTTAACTTGGCATTCAAGATAATTTCTTCTGAAATTTTAGTATCTAATATGCTGTTAACTGTAATTTGGGTATCGTCTGTACGGTCTTCCTGAATCACATAAATTGAATTTCCACCGTTGGCTACTGCTACTGGGTTTGTGTTTGCTTCGTATAGCTCATCCCATGCAATTTGACCATCGGCTATGAATTGTTGTTGTGCCAAATACGCTTGTTGAAAGTCGTATGCTGTTGGGTTCTGATCGCGCAAGAAATAGCTTGGGAGCCTTTGATAGTAATTACCAAACGGACTTCGGGCACCACCAATGTAAGATTCTTGACCGTTGAATGTAATAAGTCGTGTTCCGCCAGCATCAATTCTGGTATTTCCCACAGTACCAAATTGGTAGCAAACATTGGTGTTGAGATGGGTGGAATTGCCGAGTGTAAGATTGTGATTGAGCATGATAATGGGTTCTACAATTTCGCGAATGCGACTGTTGCGAACTGCGCCATTCTGAAACCCCCAATTAGGATTATACCGAATGTTTTTCAAGTCTGCAACCTCTTGGGTTATTGCCGTTGCACGCCCCCGTCGGTTAGGCGTATAGAGCCCAGAAATATTTAAGCTGTTTTTAGGGTTTAACTTTTTTTCTACGGAAATAAACAATGAGTTTGCATCATAAAGCGTCCCGTCTTGAAACCCTTCGTCTCCAAACCTACGGGATGCCAAAATTGAATAGGCCCATTTACTTTTAGACAATCCGCTGTGGTATGAAGCCATCACCCGACCTTCATAACTTCGGTTGGCCATTGCGAACGACACACGGCCACCGCGCCTGTACTGTGACGCTCGCATCACAATATTTGTAGTGCCTGCCAGATCACCAAAACTCGCGGTGTGCGGGCCCAAGCCTCTAGAAAACTGACGATTGCGTTGGGCGTCGTTCAACCCGCCCCAATTACCCCATTGTGGCCGGCCATTAAACTGTTTGTTCATTTCAATGCCGTTGATGAGTAACTTCCCATTGGCATTGTCAAGCCCCCTTGGTCTGAAAAAAGTCGCGCTAAAATCGAATGCTGCAGCATTTAAAAACACATCCCGTGAGGCGTGCAAGAGACCTGATATGGAAAATGCCGTTCCATCATCTTGGTTGAGTTCTTGGTCACTTAAACTAATAATTCCTATTTGCTCTTCTATTTCGGAAAGGTCTATTTCAAACAAAATAGGGTCTAGATTTATAGTGTTCCCTTCTTCAATGGTAATCTGAATACGTTTGGTGCGATATCCTTCTTTAGAAACAATAAGAATATGTTCGCCAAGCGGAATGTTTGAATCTGTAAAATTGAAAATCCCATTGTCATCTGTCTCTGCTGAAAGTCTACTGGAGGCAATTTGTAGTAATACACTTGGAACTGGTTCTGCAGCATCTGAATCGACCACTCGGCCTTTTACAACCGTGTTTTGAGACCCTGCCGTTGTTTGGAACATAACAAAAATGATAACGAACGCCATACATGGCTGCAGGCGTTTTAGCAATTTTGGTGCGTTTACCGTTATTCGTTCACGATAGAAGTATTGTAGCTCCCTTTTTTTTAACACTCGTTTCATTTTACAGATTGAGTTAATTTTTATTAGGGAGTCTCATGTATAGAAATATACATGTACTAAGGAGCTAAAAAGGTAGGATTTCAAAATAAACCAGTCAAAAAAACAATAGGAAATTATTCCTTTTACTAGTCTTTATTCATGAATTGAAGGCAGCTGAATTAGCATGACAAACTTTCGAAGTTTATCTTTAAAAAGCGGTGTACTCCCCAAAGTAGTTTGTTTTAAGATGAAATATATATTGCTGTCACTTTTCGCTTGTGCCATTCTAACTGCAACGGGGTTTGCCCAAGAAAAAAATCAGTATGCTATTGTTACGGTTGCGTTCTATAATATGGAAAATCTATTCGACTTTGAAGATGACCCATTAACATTTGATAATGACAGAACTCCCGACGGAAAAGACCATTGGACCCAAGAAATGTACCAAGCCAAATTAAAAAATATGGCGCAGGTGATTTCTGAAATTGGTGCGGAGGAAAGCGGTGGGCCACCAGTTATTATTGGATTATGTGAAATTGAAAACCGTCAGGTCTTAGAAGATTTGGTGAATCAGCCGTCCTTAATAAAAACTGATTATGGAATCATTCAATTTGACTCACCAGATTGGCGTGGAATTGATGTGGCGCTGTTGTACCAAAAACGCCTATTTACGCCCACGAACTACAAGTCGGTTCCTTTATATATTTACGACAGTCTTGACCCTAGCAAGCGTGTGTTTACGAGAGACCAATTGGTGGTAAGCGGTATGTTAGACGGCGAGTTGATTCATGTATTAGTGAATCATTGGCCTTCACGGCGTGGCGGTGAAGCAAGAAGCAGTCCCAAACGTGTTCGTGCTGCAAAGTTGAATAGACATCTTATAGATTCGTTGTTTTCTAGAGACCCATATGCAAAAATTATAACGATGGGTGACTTTAACGATGATCCCACGAACAGAAGTATTAAGAAACACTTACGAACAAAAAATAAGAGGGCTGACTTAAAATTAAAAGAACTGTATAACCCGATGGAGCGTCTATTTAAAAAAGGCATTGGCACATTGGCATGGCGCGATAACTGGAATCTTTTTGACCAAATAATAGTCTCAACAGAACTAACCCTTCAAGATTATGATAGTTATCGGTTGTTCAAAGCAGGTATTTTCAACAAACCTTATTTAGCGAATCCAAAAGGACAATTTAAGGGATATCCTTTCCGCAGTTTTAATAATGGCAGTTTTACTGGCGGGTATAGCGACCATTTTCCAGTATATCTATTTCTAATCAAAGAAAAGAACTAGCACCTAGAGACTATAAATCTAGCCATTGTGACCAAGGTATTCTGCTCAACATAAGCACTAAGGCAATGGTGTAAAATATGGCAAGCATTTTGAATTTCGGCTTGCTTACCAGTTTCTTTTTATGTTTAGAATAACCAATGGTTATAAAAACAACCGTCAAGATCATTATGGTAGGATGTTCTACTGCGTAGAGGCGAAACAAATCGTTTTTCATTACTTCACCCATTCCGTTATTGGTGATGTTCTGCAATCCTAAAGGAGATATAAAATACAGCACCAAACCAATCAGAAACTGTATGTGGGTTGTGATGAGCGCAAAAAGCGCGAGTCTAAAGTCTTTTGGACTGTATTCCTTATTTCCGAAGTATCCAGCAAGTGCATTGATGGTGGCAATAAGAACTACAAAAACGACTAAATAAGCCCAGTATGAATGTATAAATTGAACAGTTGTGTACATAATGTGCGGTTTGGTTACCACGTAAAGGTAGGTATATTTCCATAAAAAAACCGCTCCAATTTTGGAGCGGTTTTAAATATTTCAACAATGAAACTATTAGAATTCGTATCTGATAGATCCGTTGTATGTTAAACCGTTGGTGTTAATTACACCAAAACGATCCGTTTGTTGGATTGCTTGAACATCGAATACGTTAAACACGTTTCCTCTTAGCACTAGTTTTTGACCTCCTAAATTGAAGTTGTAAGAAACTCCTAAGTCAACTAAGTCATACGCATCAAGCTTTTCAAGATCCTCTAAAGTAGAACTTAAGTCTGTGAAAACATAGTGGTTTGCATAATAGTTATAATTTCCGTCGAAACTAAGACCTTTTACAACCTTTGCTCTAAAGCCAAGACCAGCAGCAGTTTGTGGCGCAGTAGAAACTTTAATTCCGCTACGGTCAACACCTTCACCTTCAGAGATTAGCTCACCTGTTTCATCGTTATATATTTGGAAGTTTGTTTCGCCTTTATATACCCAACTACCACCAGAAGCATATCCTGTTAAGGTTAACCAATCTGTTACCCTCCATTGGAGATCAACTTCAGCACCAGTATGGTATTGACGTACACCTCTTTCAAAAATATTGATTTCAGTTTCGTCTCCAGAATCTGGAGTTCCATCAGGATCATCAATACCACCAGACAGTACAGTTCTGTTATCCCAGTCTGTAATGTATGCGTTAATGTTAATTAAGATATCATCTGCTTGAAAACGGTATCCCGCTTCATAACCAGTAATTTCTTCATTTTCAATTGTTGGCTGCACTAAGACATTAGACCTTCTAATGTTTTGAAATGCACTATCTGAGAATGGCTGACGAGAATAACGTCCTGCGTTTACAAAGATGGTATTCATATCATTGATTGAATATGAGACCCCACCTTTAACGTTGTATCCCATTTCATTAAATTTATCTGAAGTTCCTGGATCGCTAAAACGACCTATTCTTTGGTACGACTGATTAGACAGAGCACCTTGGAAAAATACTGAGAATCTCTCAGTTGCATATTCTAACTGACCGAAAACCCCTTGATAGTTGATATCTTCAGAGTAATCGTAGTCGATACGATCTTCTTCTGGCGCAAAATCATTTAATGCTGCCCATGGGTCAGCTTCGTACGTATTGGTTACTGTAGAACCATTCGCCGTATCATTAGCCCATCCTGTAAGACCGTACAAATCTACTACTTGACGGAAGTGATCTCCTGTATATGTTCTTACATCAACACCGAAGTTTGCCGTTAGATTATCGCTAAATTGGTGCTCTAAATTAGAAATCAATCCAAACCATTGGTGATTGTTCATAGAAGCTCTCCTAATATATCCATCACCATCAGGACCATCAGTATTACCTAATCCAATTGCTGTGTTATTTGCAATATTTGCAGGGTAATCAATCTGGCCGATTAACGGACCTGCTCCATCAGGATCTTCGGTACGAATAGGACGATCTCCTCTAGGTCCCGTTCCACCACCGCGACCCCAAGAGGCATATGCCACAGAAGAAAGAGCTGTTTTATCGCTCATGGTCCAATCCCAGTTTAAGTTAAATACTGGTTTGTGGTAGAAGTTTTGACGCTCAGACTCAATACCATCTTCTGTATATCCCCAATGTTCATTAAACTTGGGATCTGCAGCAAGTCTTTCTCTAGTTTGAGAAAAACGTTGACCGTGTAATTGTGGAGCTCCGGTTGCTAAAAAGTTGAATGAATGATTCTCATTCGGCTTATAACCAACAGCGAAAAAGTAGTTCTGACCTTGACCATAGGTTCCTTTTGCCCACTTTCTGTGTGCTTGCCAGTGGTCTAATAATACAGAAAATGCCCATCCGTTTTCGTTCATTCCAGTATCATAAGCAACTGTTCCTTTAAAGTAACTATCGTTAGCTCCTAAGAAACGTACAAAACCGCCTTCCGTTCTGTCAGCAGCTTTCATAACAATATTGGTCGTACCACCCACAGATGAAATTGCCAATTTAGATGAACCAAGACCACGTTGTACCTGAACCGCATTGGCGATATCAGCTAGACCTGACCAGTTAGACCAGAAAATACGCCCATCTTCCTGAGAATTCACAGGCTGACCGTTAAGTAACACGGCGATATTTGAGTTGTCAAAACCACGCAAGGATAACTGACCGTCACCGAATCCTGTCTGTCCTGAAATATACGCAGATGGTGTGTTTTTAAGTGCTTCAGCAAGCTCAACATTACCAGCAACTCTGTTTTGAATTTCTTGCTTCGTAATAGTAGAAACAGCTACCGGAGTTTTTCGGTCTGCTGCTAAATCGATTACCCCTGAACCAACGATCACAACCTCATCAAGCGTGTTTTCGTCTACTGATAATGGGATTTCTCCTAAATCGGCTGTTCCGTTCGTAAGCGTATACGATACAGTTTTCTTTATGTAGCCAACATACGTAATCTCTAATTTACCTGTGTTAGAAGACACAGAAAGAGAAAAGTTTCCATCAAAATCAGAAATCGAACCGTTGGCGGTACCAATTTCCTTGATATTTGAGCTTGGAAGTCCACCTCCCAAATCAGAATCAACGACGGTTCCCGTCACTGTTCCTTGCGAAAAAGCTGTGAATCCAGCTAATAGCAGTGTAAAAAGTAAAATTTTCTTCATAATTGTATGTGAGTTTTTAATTTGCTGCAAAAATAAGTACTTCCGTTGAAAAGTATGTTATACAACGTTAAGAAAATGCTAACAAATAAGTTGGTGTAGTAAATGTAATAGGATTATGGTAAGTATCTGAATTGAAGCCCATTAATTAATAACAGGGTTATCAACAATACTGGGGGCCAATAAATTAATTTACGATACAATCTAATTTATCCTTTACAGAAGGAATATAATCGAAATATGCCGCACGGTATTGTTCTTCTAAAGGTGTAGAAAAGGGTAAGTCTTCTTTAAACGGATCTACCTGCTTTCCATTTTTCCAGAAGCGATAACATACATGGGGACCTCCCGTGTTCCCCGTCATTCCAATCCAACCAATTACGTCTCCTTGACGCACATATTCACCAACCCTCACATTTCGCTTTTTCATGTGCAAATACTGGGTTTCATAGGTCGTATTGTGCTTTATTTTTACATAATTACCATTCCCTCCACGTCGCTCAGACTTCGTCACAGTTCCATCTGCAGTAGCTAAAATGGGTGTACCTAACGGAGCTGCGAAATCGGTGCCCTTATGTGGGCGCAATTTGTAACCATAATATTTAATACGACGTTTTAGGTTGTATTTTGAAGAAATGCGGTAATTAAACTTTATGGGAGATTTTAAGAAAGCACGTCTTAAGTTATCTGCATTTTCATCATAAAAGTCTTTTTCGCCCGTAAGGCTATCTTTTTCATACTGAAATGCATAAATCGGACGACCACGATGTTCAAAATACGCCGCTCTAATTTCTCCCAGACCTGCCTGAATGGTATCATTTATATAATTTTCAGTATAAATTACTTTAAAATTGTCACCTTTTTGAAGACCGTAAAAGTTCACCGTCCATGCAAAAATATTCGCCAATCTATCGGTCATGGCCGGACTTAAATTATTGTCTTCCATGGTTTGCGATAACGAGCTTGAAATGATTCCAGAGGCTGTCTTTTCTACCATTGTCACTGGACGCTCGTCTGTATAAACCGTCAAAGAGTCCCTAAAATCCACGACTGCAAAATCTACTTTGTTTTTCTGATAGATAAAAACCTGCGTTTTATTAACCGAATCTTTAGAATTCAATAACATGTACGGTTTGCCCACAACAATGCGCCGCACGTCAAAACTGTCACGAAATTGAGTCGCGACATGTAAAATATCTGCATTTGACACCCCATTGGCATCAAGGATTCCGCCAAAAGTATCTCCAGGGCGAATGGTATCTCGAATTACGTTGAAATCGTTCAGGATATAGCCAAATTCTTCAACAATCTCTGGAATCGGCTCAGTTTGTATTTCTTCAATTACATCATCCTTTTCATTATCGCATGCCAACATCGCGAGTAGTATAGGGATGGCTAAAAGTAGGTTCTTCAATGTTTTTTGAGTTTCTATATAATTAGTTCAATTTTTTAAACGTTTTCTCCCCATGTAGCAATTTCTTCTTCAGTCCAAACAGCTGGGAAAAATATCCGTTTTTGGTATTTTGGGTGCATATATTTAGCCCATTCGCTACCCCCAGTAGCTTTTTCGGGCTCTTTACCATGGTTTAAATATTTTGAAGCAGTGTTGTAATGCGCCATCACCCAGGTAATATTTATGGTATGGTCTAAATGTCGCATAGCCTGAACCAAAGCATCGTCTTCTCTGGCTTCTTTTGGAAGGTCCAAAAAGCGTGCATAGATGTTTATCGTGTTATACTCTTTCATAAAACGTATAAACTCCTTTCTATATTTTGCTTCAAATTGGCTCAGGGTGTAGCTTTTTTTACCCGTGTGGTAATCTTTACCAGCCGCTTGCCAATACAAATGTTCAAAAGCATGGCTGTACGGTGTGTCCCTGTCTATTGTTTTTCTGAAACGCGCATCTATTAATTGTAATAAATCGGTGCAGGCGAATTCAATTTTACGATACTGCGCACTCTGAAATCCGCTCGCTGGCGCTAAGGTGTTTCTGAACTTTAGATACTGCTCCACTTCCATTCCCTGTGTCATAATCTGGAATGAAGACGTTAACATATCAAAATATCGGCTTACACGTAATAACCGTTCCGAAAAAAATGCAGGGGTTAAATTTTCTTTATAGGAAATCTGCTGGATTTCCCAAAGCATCATCTTAAACAACAGCTCGTTTACCTGATGGTACATGATGAACACCATTTCATCTGGAAACAGCGTTTGCTGGGTCTGCAAACTAAGCAGGGCATCTGTCTGAATATAATCCCAATAATTTATGGGTTTGCTATGCAAAAGCCCTTCTAAATGGGTGTTGAGGTCTTGGTCGAGCAACTGGTATTTTTCTGCCAGCTGTTCCATTAATTTTTCCCGTTCTGCCGCTTTGTTTTTCACGTTGCTAATCTACAATAATTCTGAAAGAATGCCTCAACCCTTTAAACTCAATCAAACTTGCTTTTAACGACCCCACTGCCAAATCTGCCTTAATCAAAACCGGCATTTTATTGGCGTCATCTGTGACCCAGACAGTAAGACTTTCTTTTTCTTTAAAAACGCGTCCAGCTTGTACGTAGGGTCTAAATTTCATTACTGGGATTTTTCCAAATTTGGTCTTCATAATTTCTCTTCCCAAGAATTTTAACCTGAACTTGTAGTTCTCCTTATCGAAGAACATATCCATATTCACGGTTTCTCCCACCTTAATGTTTTCCGTATCTAAATTATTCCGCAGGTAATAGAATGCAGACACCATATCTTGCGCATCTTTCGGGAAATTGACCAGCTCTTTGGTCTTGTGTTTTTTGTTATGCACCAGCGCCTTGCCCGACTTATGGTCAAAATCTATTTCAATATCTTTCGTGTGCCCGCCCTCGTCAATTTTCCGAATAAATTTATACGGAATATCTTTTTGCTTATCGATGTACGAATCGTAGTAATCTTCAACCTTAAAAAAGAAACGACTCATCCCAATGGTTTCGCCTACGCCCTTCACGTGATAAACCTCCTTACCATTTAATGTGGCATCGTCTACCTCTAAAGTGGCATATCCTGCGGTTACAAAACCATAGTGAATACGAAATTTAAACCATTCTCCATCTTGGTAGGCTTGTTCTTGTGCAGTGGTGACCATTGCCAAGAGTATAAACAGTAGTGTGCTAATTTTTTTCATCGCATGTGTTTGAGGCGTTTCCTACCAATTTGCAACTATTGTTCCAAAATTAAAACCTCTTTTATAGAGTAACTAATTTGGTGCTCTGATATTGTATGCATATTCCTTTTGCTGAAATTACCATGTATCAAAAAACGCTACCCTCTGTTAGAATAGACGGTAGCGTATCTTTTTTGTTACATGAAAAACCCTATAATGTTCCTCTTTTCGCTTGTTGACGCTCAATCGCTTCAAACAACGCTTTGAAGTTTCCAACACCGAAACTTTGGGCTCCTTTTCGTTGAATGATTTCTATAAACATAGTGGGTCTGTCCAATACATTATTAGTAAATAATTGAAGCAAATATCCTTCTTCGTCACGGTCTATCAAAATCCCGTGTTCTTTTAACAAACTGATATCCTCATCAATTTCACCAACACGCTCTAAAATATCGTCATAATAGGTGTCTGGCACGTATAAAAATTCAACCCCACGTTCGCGCATGGCTGAAACCGTAGCCACAATATCATCGGTAGCTAACGCTAAGTGCTGCACGCCCGGACCATTATAAAAATCGAGGTATTCTTCAATTTGCGATTTTTTCTCGGCTTCGGCAGGTTCGTTAATCGGAAACTTAATTCGTCCATTTCCATTACTCATTACCTTACTCATCAAAGCGGTGTATTCAGTAGAAATATCGTCATCTGCAAATGAAATAATTTGGGCAAAGCCCATCACTTCAGCATAAAATTTACACCATTTATTCATTTCATTCCAACCAACATTCCCTACAATATGGTCGATAAATTTTAGACCTACGGGCGGCGGATTGTAATGCGATTCCCATTTCTCGAACCCAGGCAGGAAGATACCGTTATAATTTTTCCGTTCTACAAAAATATGCACGGTTTCACCATAGGTATAAATTCCAGATTTAATAACATGGCCGTGTTCATCTTCTTCTTTTCTAGGCTCAAAATAGGGTTTTGCACCTCTTTTCGTGGTTTCTTCAAAAGCTTTGGTGGCGTCGTCTACCCAAAGTGCTATTACTTTTGCAGCGTCTCCGTGCTCATCAAGATGCCTATTGATGTCGCCTCCTTTATTGAGAGGTGATGTTAGCACCAAACGTATTTTGTCTTGCTGCAGCACATAAGACACACGATCTTTCAATCCGGTTTCGAGCCCTGCATAGGCCAAACTCTGAAAACCGAAAGCTGTTTTATAAAAATGGGCAGCTTGCTTTGCGTTTCCAACGTAGAGTTCAACGTAATCGGTACCCAACAATGGAAGAAAATCTTCTGCATCGTCGAATAGCTTTTTGAGTCCGTACTCAGTATTCTGTAAATCTTTTAGATTTTTTATTTCTTTTGGCATGATGTTCAATTTTTAATTACAATGTGACATTCTTCTCTTCGGAAAGTTCACATTGCTTACCACATCGCCCTTGCATGCGGTGTTAAATCTGCGGTATAAATTTTTAGTTCCGACATTTTAGTGATTTTCATCTAACCAGCTTTGGTAATACGATTCGTCTGCAATTTTCAAGGCCTCTTCTGTTACCATAAGCGGTTTAAACGTATCAACCATCACTGCTAACTCATCCGTTTTAACCTTTCCGATACTACGCTCAACCGAACCCGGATGTGGCCCATGCGGGATTCCTGCCGGATGCAATGAAATGTGTCCTGCGTCTACATCATTCCTGCTCATAAAATCACCATCTACATAATACAACACCTCATCACTATCAATATTACTATGGTTGTAAGGTGCAGGGATGCTCAACGGGTGATAGTCGTACAATCGAGGCACAAAACTACACACTACAAAGGCGTCGGTTTCAAAAGTTTGGTGTACTGGTGGCGGTTGATGAATACGCCCAGTTATGGGTTCAAAATCATGAATTGAAAACGCGTAGGGATAATTGTAGCCATCGTAGCCAACCACGTCAAACGGGTGGCTTGCGTAGACCATTTCAAAGAGATCATCTCCTTTTTTCACCTTCATCAAAAACTCACCATTTTCATCATTCGTTTCCAGTTCATAAGGCCTCCGAAGGTCGCGTTCGCAAAATGGAGAATGCTCGAGTAATTGGCCAAACCAATTTCGGTATCTTTTCGGTGTATATATGGGACGTCTCGACTCAACAATAAACAGTCGGTTATCGGCATCGTCAAACTGCATTTTGTAGATCATCCCTCTCGGAATCACTAAGTAGTCTCCGTATTTAAAATCCAAATTTCCAAGGTGTGTTCTTAGCTTCCCGCTTCCTTTGTGCACAAAAATAAGTTCGTCTGCATCTGTGTTTTTATAAAAATAATCGTCTTGGCTTTGTTGCGGTGCCGCAAGAATAATGGTGCAATCGCTATTGGTGAGTACTGCTTTTCGGCTATCTAGATAATCTTTTTCGGGTGCCACTTGGAAACCGCGAAAGCGATACGATTGCATGTTGTTGTTTTTGGCCACTTTTGGTGCAACGCTGTACTGCTTTTTAATTTCCTTTACTTGGGTAGGTCGTTGCTCGTGGTACGAATTGGTGTACATGCCATCAAACCCAATGGTGCCAAACAGTTGTTCATGATAGAGACTGCCGTCATCTTTTCTAAACTGCGTATGGCGTTTGGGGGGTATGTTTCCTAGTTTATGGTAAAAAGGCATAATGCATTCTGTTTGATACAAATATCGGAAATTCTGAACTTCTTCTTGTTTAAATAATACTTAAAGTTGATATCTTTAAGCTATGAAAAAATTATTTATAATTGCTGTATTGAGCTGTTCCACACTGAGTTTTGCGCAACAGGACCCTTCATTTACCGTAACCTATAAATTAAAAACGCTGCTAGATATAAATACACTTCCCGACAGCATTCAAGAAAGTGGTTTCAACATGGAAGTACATCTAAAATTGCGAAACCAGATGGAAGCCATATCGTTTCAATTAAAAGTGAATGATTCTATTTCAGAATTTAAAATAAGTGATGATTTAAACACATTCGTCCAATCTGATAACTGGCTACTAGAGGCCACAAAGAAAAACAGATGGTTTGTAGACGATGCGACATATATCCAACAAACGTACTTATTAGAACAAGAATACTTAATTGCAAAAGCTTCATATCAGCAAAATTGGATTTTGGAAGAAGGCACTAAAACCATTCTCGGCTATCCTTGTAAACGTGCGAGCAGAAATAGGGATGACCTTGGAAATACATCAATTATTGCTTGGTATACCGAAGACATTCCTTATCAATTTGGCCCTGTAGGTAATCATGGACTCCCTGGTTTAATTTTGGAAATTCTTCAAAACGAAAAAATGGTGTATTATGCTACAGAGATCGACTTTGAGGAAGATGTGTACGCCTTTAAACCTTCAACTGGATATAAAATTTCACAGGAAGACTTCAACAATAAATTAAATTTCAACATAGAGTCATTCTCCAAAAAAAATTAAACTATATTCCTAAAACTTGAACCCCGCAGTCACGTGCCACTCGTCGGTCTTCCGCTCTGGAGAATAGGCGTATTTTAACTGTATCGGACCCAAAAATGTTTCCAGACCGTAACCAACCGCAAAGCCGCTATAATTGATTCGATTGATGAATTCGCCCGATTCGAATAAATTATCGCCCACATTACTGATATTGACCGCTACATTGAAGTGGTTTTTTGAAAGAAACTCCCAATCGAATGTCAAGGCGCTCTTTAGGTAGGTATCGCCCCTAACACTTAACGCCTCGTAGCCATACAACGGAATAATATTATTGATTTGCTTAAACCCAAATCCGCCCACAAAAAAATCGAGCGATTTTGTAGCATCACTACCAATTTTGAAACCTCCTTCAGTAGTGATAAGTGCTGTAAAATTGGTCAAGAACGTTTGTGCATACCCTGCCTTTGCCTTTGCTATGCTAAAACTATCGAAATCTTCATTTAGTCCGTTGGCAAAAAGATAGAGGTGGAAATCGCCTGAAAAGTATAACCCTTCCTTCGGAAAAAAACTATTATCATAGGTGTCGTATACCAAATACCCGTACGTACTGAAATAATTGGTGCTTTCAAAAATGGTACGCGGATTGTTATTTTGGTCTACACCGATGGTTTCAGAAAGGTACCGTAGGTATTTGTGCTCTAGCCCCACGCCTAAAAGAAAACTTCGTCTAAAGAGGGTTTCAAGGTACAACTGATTGGTTAGATCGCTGTATTCTAGGCTAATTTCGTTAAGCTGTGTCGGGTTTTCCTCAACGTCAAAAAATTCAGAAAAAACAAAATCGAAAGGAACATCTTTGTCAAAAAAGTTAAAAGACGAATTTAGTCCAACACTCCAATAATTCCCCTTGTCTATATAATAGTTAAAGTCATACCGAAGGTTATCGCCCACGATTAAATCTAATGAGGCAATATCATTGTTGGTAAACAATCGTTTTCTAGTAATATTAATCAGTGCCCCGGTTCGATACAGATCATCGTAATGAACGCCCAGGCGCAACAACGTTTTCACTTCACTTTCACGTAATTGAAAAACCACTTTATGCCCTCCACCTTCGGTTTCAACAAAGCGATAATTAATATCCTGAAAGTTTCCAGTGGCCGAAAGATTATTCACGCCCTCGTTAAATCGTTTGTAGGTTACACTGTCGTTTACCCGAAATTTTAGCTTGCCTAGCACGTATGATCGGGTATAATTTTCGTTTCCCATGACCACGACCTCTTCTATAAATAACTTTTTAGCTTTATTGAACGAAATATCGGGTGAGAAGCGGGCTTTTTGCCGTAACGCAATGGCCTCTAATTCGCTCTTTACCTTGGCTGCTTCATCATAACCAGAAGCTATTATTTTTTCACCTTCGTCGAAGGCAACCACTGTAAAATTTTCGATATCGGGCTTAATGTACAGATCGGTTTTCTCGCGCTTTTTCTTCATATCGTTGATGGTGCGAAAATTATTGATCTGCACCAAAACTTCAAGTCCTGACCTCAGATTTTTTCGCCCCCGGAGGCTGTCCTGCACATCAACGCCAATAATAATATCCATTCCTTTGCTGCGTACTTCATCTATAGGGTAATTGTTCACCACACCCCCATCTACCAGTACCGTATCATTTATAACTACCGGACTAAACAATGAAGGCAGCGCACCACTGGCCGAAATAGCTTGGGGTAAATATCCGTTTTCTAAGATTACCGCTTCGCTGGTTTCGATATTGGTGGCAACACAAAAAAATGGGATGGGTAGTTTGCTGAAATCGGAAATATCGCTCACATGGCTGGTAAGCGTACTAAATAGATTGTACACATTTTGCCCTTTAGAAATCCCTGAAGGCAATCGAAGTTGGAAGCCTTCAAAAGGAAGTGTTATGGCGTATTTATCTGTTTCGTTTTTTTCGTAGAAAGTTTTGGCACTACGCGGAATATCATCTTGTATCAACCTATCGAAGTCTACTGCTCTAAAAATAGAGTCCAGTTGGTGGGCAGAGTATCCCGAGGCATAGAGCCCCCCAACTATGGCCCCCATACTTGTACCGCCAATGTAATCGATACGAATTCCAGCCTCCTCAATTTTTTTAAGTACGCCAATATGGGCCAACCCCTTTGCACCACCTCCACTAAGAACGAGCCCAACTTTTGGGTCGTCTTTTTGCGGCTCTTGGGCAAAACCAACATTTGCAATAAAGAGCATAAGTAATATGATGGGTACTTGTTTCAAAGGCTATTTATATTGGTAACTAATTTTTTTATTTTAATGTATTACTGTTAAATGCAGACTTCACTTACTACTCTTATTGTTTTTCAAACCTCACACAACTCACAACTCACAACTCACAACTATTCGTTTCATTTCTGAAAATACGTTACAATTTTTTTGGCCCGACTTGCACCCACCACCTTTTCAAGATCATCAAAACTAGCTTTTTCGATGCGCTTTGTGCTCTTAAATTTTTTAAGCAATTCAACCACTGTTTTTTCACCTATGCCCGGAATGGTTTCTAGTCCAGATTCTAACGCCTCTTTGCTTCGTTTATCACGGTGGAAGGTAATTCCGAAGCGATGCGCTTCATTTCGAAGCTGTTGGATAATTTTTAAGGTCTCCGATTTTTTATCTAGATACAACGGAATAGGATCGTCTGGATAAAACAATTCTTCCAAGCGTTTCGCAATACCAACAATGGCTATTTTTCCGCGTAGTTCTAATTTATCCAAGCTTTTTAATGCCGAAGACAACTGTCCCTTCCCTCCATCTATGATGATGAGTTGCGGCAAGGGTTGCTCTTCTTCTTTCAATCTTTTATAGCGGCGGTACACCACTTCTTCCATCGAAGCGAAATCGTCTGGTCCTGTTACCGTTTTTATATTGAACTTACGATAGTCCTTCTTGCTCGGTTTTCCATTTTTGAAAACCACACAAGCTGCCACCGGATTTGTACCTTGAATATTACTATTGTCGAAACACTCTATGTGTCTGGGTTCTTCAGACAATCGCAAGTCTTTTTTCATCTGCGCCATGATGCGCTTTTCATGTCGGTCTGGGTCTACAATTTTTGCCTGTTTGAAACGCTCCATCCGGTAATACTTTGCATTCCTGATGGATAGATCTAGAATTTTCTTTTTGTCGCCCAGCTTCGGAATGTGCAATTTCACGCCTTCTTCTGTTTCAATTCTGAAGGGAACGTACAATTGTTTGCTCTGCGAGTTAAAGCGTTGCCGCAATTCGACCACCGCCAACTCTAGCAATTCTTGGTCGGTTTCATCCAGCTTTTTTTTAATCTCTAACGTATGTGATCTAATGATGCTTCCGAAGGAAATCTGCAGAAAATTGACGTAGGCATAACTTTCATCTGAAACAATACTGAAAACGTCAACATTGTTGATTTTCGGATTCACCACGGTACTCTTTGCCTGGTAATTCTCCAGCACATCAATCTTTTCTTTCACCCGCTGTGCATCTTCAAAATGAAGGTTTTCGGCAAACGTTTTCATCTGTTTTTTAAAGTTGCCGAGCGACTCCTTAAAATTTCCCTTTATGATATTTCGAATGGCCTCGATATTTTCGTGGTAGTCTTTTTCAGAATGATGCCCTTCACAAGGTCCGGCACAATTCCCTAAATGATATTCTAAACATACTTTATACTTTCCTGCCCTAATTTTCTCTTCTGCCAAATCGTAGTTGCAGGTACGCAAAGGGTATAGGCCCTTAATCAGGTCTAGCAAGGTATGCACCGTTTTCATGCTCGTGTATGGTCCAAAATATTCAGAGCCATCTTTTATGAGTCGGCGCGTTGGAAACACCCTTGGAAAACGTTCGTTCTTGATACAAATCCACGGATAACTTTTGTCATCCTTCAACATCACATTGTACTTAGGTTGGTATTTTTTAATGAGGTTGTTTTCCAGCAACAGCGCATCGGTCTCTGTGGCCACAACAATATGTTTGATGTCTTTTATCCGCTTTACGAGGAGTCGCGTTCGCGCATTGTCGTGTTGTTTGGTAAAGTAAGAGCTTACTCTTTTCTTTAGGTTTTTGGCCTTCCCCACATACAACAACTTACCGTCTTTGTCATAATATTGGTACACCCCAGGCGAATTGGGGAGCGTTGAAATTTGTAAGGGTACCGAAGCTTCTGCCATACCCGTAAAGATACTAGCAATTTTATTTTCTGCGGAAACTTTCAAACTTCAATTCTGTTAAGTTTGGGTTAAACAAGGGCTTCAATAAAACCACAACATCTAATTAATGCGTAAATTTTTCAAAACGGAACATCTTGAACCAACCATTACGTTTTTTCAAACTGATACAGACTGCAGCAATTCTTGCTGTGGCTTTGTTGTATGGTTTGGCTCCATTACAGCAACCGTTGGCAGACGGCTTCCATAAATTAGAACACGCCCTGTTAAATACTGATGGGCACCACTCACATGATACAGCATATGATTTAGAGTTGGCACACAGTCATGAGCATCAACTACTTTCATTTTTTAACGATTTGTTTCAGGATCAGTCGTCTGAAGATGATGCAGCAGCAAAAGAACTTAAATTAGACAAGCACATACTACAATACCGTGCATCTCTAAAACATGGTGTAACCAATTCTTCCGAAGAAAATTTTAACTACAATTATATTCCCTATTCTGTTGCACTTCCCTACACTTCTCCTCCTCCCGAACTTTACTTTTCATAAACCGATTTCATAAAATTTCAGAAGCCATGTTGCTTGCTGAAATACAGTTCAATTCTTAAATATTTCAAATGAAAAGTATTCTCTTAATGGGACTACTCCTCTTATGTGCGCTCGTTAATGCACAAACTCTAAGTGGTGTGGTAGTAACCCAAAACAATAACCCTTTAGAAGATGTTGCCATTTTCAATAAAAACAGTGGCACACATTCACATACCAACACAAATGGTGAATTTACCATAGACAAAACCGAAATTAACGACGTGCTCTATTTCTCCTTTTTAGGATATACCCCAATAACATACACGGTGCGAGCAGCCGATTTCAATAGGCCTGCAACCATTCTGTTAACACAAAATGCTGTTTCTTTAGCGCAAATTGTTATCAATCCGCAAGTAGATGCACTAAACAGTATTGTAACTATAGACCTAGAAAACAACCCGGTGAAGAACTCACAAGAAGTCCTTAGAAAAGTTCCTGGGCTCATTATTGGCCAACATGCAGGTGGCGGAAAGGCCGAGCAGATATTTTTGCGCGGATTCGATATAGACCACGGTACAGACATTAACCTAACCGTAGATGGATTGCCCGTAAATATGGTTTCACATGCACACGGACAAGGATATAGTGATTTGCATTTTTTAATTCCGGAAACCTTAGATAGAATTCAATTTGGCAAAGGTCCCTATTATGCCGAGCGTGGTGATTTTACTACGGCCGGTTATGTTGCTTTTAAAACAAAAGATAAATTGCAAAACAGCTTCATTTCACAAGAGATAGGAGATTTTAATGCATTACGTACCGTCGGGCTATTTAAATTGTTGGATACAGAAAATTCTGATGCGTATGTGGCAAGTTCTTTAAACACATTTGACGGTGCTTTTGAATCGCCTCAAAATTTCAGTCGGTTTAATCTGATGGGGAAATACACGTATAATCTTCCTGGCAATCAACGTGTTTCATTATTGGCTTCGCATTTCACAAGTACGTGGGATGCTTCAGGGCAAATTCCACAGCGAGCCGTAGACGCAGGATTGATAGGCCGTTTTGGAGCTATTGACGATACCGAAGGAGGTACTACAAACCGAACAAATTTCTTAGTGAGCCATTCAAAAAAATTAGATGATAACGCTAAACTTGAAAGCAGTGCTTACTTTTCGCAATACGATTTTGAACTGTTTTCAAACTTTACCTTCTTTTTGGAAGATCCAATAAATGGTGACCAAATTCGCCAATTCGAAGAACGGAATATTTTGGGCTTTACTACGGCTTATACGCAAGAAACCACCCTGTTCGATTCAGATTTTGAATATACAGCGGGAGCAGGTGTTCGATATGACAACGTAGATGATATCCAGCTATCTCGAACTAAAAATAGAGATGAATTACTAGAACGATTGGCTTTTGGAGATGTAGACCAAATAAACACCCATGCGTTTCTGAAAACAAATTATACTCAGGGTGACTTTACCATTGCTCCTGAAGTACGGATTGATTATTTTAAATTTTTGTATGAAGACAAGCTTACTGAAACTTATAATAATAAAAGTGAAAACAAAGTGTTTGTGAGTCCGAAACTGAATCTTGCTTACAGTCCGAATCGACAAGTACAATTCTTTTTCAAAACGGGAATAGGATTCCATTCTAACGATGCTCGAGTGGTTGTGGCAAATAACGGAGAAGATATCCTACCTGCCGCCTACGGAGCAGATGTAGGTGTTGTTTACAAAGCAACTGATAAATTGGTGCTAAACAGTGCGATTTGGGCGTTATTTTTAGAGCAAGAATTTGTGTACGTGGGCGATGCTGGGATTGTAGAACCCAGCGGAGCAACCCGCAGAACAGGAATCGATTTTGGCGCGCGATACGAAGTCTTAGACTGGCTGTACTTATTTGGAGATATCAATTATACCTATGCCAGGAGTACGGAGGAAGCTGAAGGAGAAGATTTTATTCCCTTAGCACCAGATTTAACAAGTACAGGAGGAATTTCATTTGAAAATATAGGAGCATTTTCTGGTGGACTGAATTACCGATATATCAAAGATCGACCAGCCAATGAGGACAATAGCATCGTGGCAGAAGGTTATTTTGTGACAGACCTAACCGCAAATTATACTTTTAGGAATTTTATTTTTAGTGTGATTGTTGAAAATCTATTTGATACGGAATGGAATGAAACTCAATTTGCAACTGAAAGCCGATTGTTTAATGAGCCAGCGCCTGTAGAAGAAATTCATTTTACGCCTGGTACGCCTTTTTTCATTCGTGGTAAAGTGACTGTTAATTTTTAGAATCTGTTAAGGAGCACCTTCCCCTGATCAGGGGAAGGTGGCATCCAGGGCATAAAGCGTAGCGGGTGCTCTAAATGCCGGAAGGGGTCTGGAATACACAACATCAGAACCTCATGCCAACCCACTCCGACTTTTCAGGTTATCCCAAACCTGAAAACCTACCCCGTAAAAATAATGGGGCAGCCTCTTGCCTAAATCAGGGCGAGGAACCTAAAAATTAGTTTGATTTTCAATTTCAATACGTATCTTTCACCCGTGAACATTGCTATATTATCGCGGGGCGAAAATCTGTATTCTACCCAAAGTTTGCTAAAAGCTGGTGAGGACCGAAACCATACTATGGAGGTGTTAAACCCCACCTTCTTCAATCTAGCAGTAGAAAACGGAAATGCCGTATTGTACTATCACGATGAGGTAGTAGACGATTTAAACGCTGTGATACCGCGTATTGGCGCCAGCAATACGTTTCAGGGCACATCGCTTGTACGCCATTTTGAAGCGGCGGGTGTTACCTGTTCGGTATCTTCGGAAGGAATCCTGAACTCAAGAGACAAATGGACCTGCTTCCAAATACTTTCCCGCGCGGGAATTCCTGTTCCTAATACTGTTTTGGGTGGCTATTATGATGTTGAAATACTCCTACAGAAGTTCAATAACCAGCCCATAATTATAAAAATATTAGAAGGCACCCATGGTCAAGGGGTGATCCTTTCAGAAAGCAAACAAAATGCTCTGGCCACGGTTGAAACGTTACAGACCAGCGGAGTGAAATTCGTTTTACAAGAATACATAGAAGAATCGAAAGGTACCGACATACGTGCGATTGTGGTAGACGGCGTGGTGGTAGCTGCCATGAAACGAACTTGCAAGGCGGGCGATTTTAGATCTAACTTGCACCGCGGGGGTACTTCAGCCACCGTCCAACTTTCTTATGATGAAGAACGTGTGGCACTAAAGGCTGCGAAAGCACTTCGTCTAGCCGTTTGTGGCGTAGACATTTTACAATCAGATCGCGGACCGTTGGTATTGGAAGTGAATTCGACCCCAGGCTTAGAAGGTATCGAAACCACCACGGGCAAAAACATTGCAAGAAGCATCATTGGCTACCTAGAACGAAACAACCGTTAAAACTTCTTTAAATACTCAACAAATAGAAGGGTTTGTCACGCCTTTTATTACCTTTCCACAGTAAAAAAACCAAAACTTTTTGAAACGAAACATAGGACGTACCGATAAAGCAGACTTTCCCTCACTACACCTACATGATATCGATGTGAAAATTGATACGGGTGCATATACTTCTACCATTCATTGTAAAAATGTTCAGGTAGAAGACAATTACCTGAAATGTGTGTTTTTAGATCCTGAACATCCCGCTTATCATGAAAAGGAATTTATCTTTGATAAATACGACGTACGCGTTGTAAAAAGCAGTAATGGCCAAACCCAAGCGCGGTATCGTATTTTAACCGAAATAGAACTCTTCGGAAAATGTTATCCTATTTTCTTGACCCTAAGCGACAGGGGAGAGATGAAATACCCAGTACTTTTGGGGAGAAAATTTCTCACCAAACGATTCGTGGTAGATATTAACCGCACCAATCTTTCGTATAAATTAAAACTGAAAAATGAACATTAAAATATTATCCGCAGCCCCCAACTTATACTCTACCCAGCGTATTTTAGAAGCTGCGAAAAAGAGAAATCATACGGTCGAAATCATTAACCACACCAAGTGTGACATTGTGATCGAAAAGAAAAACCCTTGCGTGTATTACAAAGGGAAAAAAATTGAGCAGGTGGATGCTGTGATTCCGCGTATTGGTGCCTCTGTAACTTTCTACGGAACTGCTGTAGTACGCCAATTTGAAATGATGCGCTGTTTCACCACTACCGAATCTATGGCGTTGGTACGTTCTCGCGATAAATTGAGAAGTCTCCAGATACTTTCTCGCGCAGGGCTAGGCCTTCCGAAGACAATTTTTACTAATTATTCAAAAAATGTAGAGGGAATCGTAGACCAAGTGGGCGGCGCACCAGTAATCATTAAATTATTAGAAGGCACTCAGGGTATCGGCGTTATTTTAGCTGAAACCAAAAAAGCAGCCGAATCTGTGATTGAAGCTTTTAACAACCTTCAAGCACGGGTGATTGTACAAGAATTTATTAAAGAAGCGGGCGGTGCCGATATTCGTGCGATTGTGATTGATGGCCGCGTGGTAGGTGCCATGAAACGGCAAGGAAAGGAAGGAGAATTCAGAAGTAATTTACACAGAGGCGGAACTGCCGAGGTCATCGAACTTACCGATGAAGAAGAAACAGCAGCCATTAAAGCCGCAAAAGCCATGGGACTGTCTATCGCAGGGGTAGATATGCTACAATCGTCGCGTGGACCACTAATTCTAGAGGTGAATTCTTCTCCAGGACTGGAAGGGATAGAAACAGCTACCGGAATTAATATTGCGCGAGAAATCATTAAATTTATAGAACGAAGCGTTTAATTTGGCAAAGTAAATGGCAAAAGACATCATTATACTTGGCAAAAAAATAGAGCCCGGCCAGACCAAAATCATCAATTTTAGTTTTGCCAAGCTTTACACTGCCACCAAAGTTGAAATTCCCATCATCGTATCCAGAGCCGTTATAGACGGTCCCACCGTTTTAATGACAGCAGGCATCCATGGTGATGAAATTAACGGTGTTGAAGTGGTGCGACAAGTAATTGCAAAAAAAATAAACATTCCGCAACGGGGAATCATTATCTGTATCCCTATCTTAAACATCTTCGGGTTCTTAAACGCAGAGCGCACATTCCCGGATGGTCGCGACCTAAACAGGGTGTTCCCGGGTACCAAAACAGGTTCGTTAGCCAGTAGGGTTGCCTTTCACTTTACAAAGGAAATTTTACCGATGGCAGATTATTGCCTCGATTTCCATACGGGTGGGGCACAGCGGTTCAACGCTTCACAAATACGTATCGTGCCCAACAACAAAGAGCTTTTTGAGCTTGCTGAAATATTTAATGCTCCGTTTACGGTATATTCTAATAACCTAAGCAAATCATATCGATCTACATGTGAGAAATTGGGTATTCCCAGCCTACTTTTTGAAGGGGGCAAAAGTTTAGATAACGACAAACACATTGTAAAAAATGGGGTAGATGGAGTTTTGCGTGTTTTAGCACATTTAAAGATGCTACGCCCAGAAATTAGCCTTCCCGAAAACAAACATGCCACCGTACTTATCGAAAAAAGCCGATGGATTAGAGCACAGAAAAGCGGACTCCTACACGTGAAAATTGCATGCAATAAATATGTAGAAAAAGATGAATTTTTGGCAACTATCACAGATCCTTATGGTCAGATGCGATTTAAAGTAAAAGCCCCTAATGCAGGGTACATCATTAATGTGAACCATGCACCCATTGTGCATCAAGGAGATGCAATATTTCATATCTCTACAAATGATGGCACACGTTCAGATACTGAAAACTTAGATTAGATGCAGAAAGAGGCGCTCAGAAAAAAATATAGCTCGCTTCGGTCAACTCTTTCAGAAGAAGAAATCGAATCGAAAAGTATGGCCATTGCCAACCAAGCGCTACAACTTCCTATTTGGGACCATACCTACTACCACATCTTTCTGAGCATTCAAAAAAAGAAAGAAATAAATACCGAATACTTACTTCATATTTTACACGGAAAGGATAAAAGTATCTGTATTCCGAAGGCAGATTTCAAAACTTTTGAGATGGAACATATTCTTCTACAAGAAAATACGCCCATTAAAATTTCAGCATACGGTATCCCCGAGCCAGTTCATGGTATTTCAATAGATCCAAAACAATTAGACGTCGTTTTTGTTCCGTTGCTGGCTTTCGACACCAAAGGAAATCGAGTTGGCTACGGAAAAGGATTTTACGACCGTTTTCTTGGACAGTGCAAACCGAGTTGCTTAAAAATCGGACTTTCACTGTTTGAAGCCGAAGAAGAAATCGTCTATGAAAACATAGATTTTCCACTAAATCACTGCATTACACCAGCAAAAATTTATTCGTTCTAAAAATTCTGCCGTATATTGTTAATCAAATCTTAAACAATCAACCATCATGGAAAATCAAAACACGCCTGCGGGCAGCCCACCAGACAACAATTTAGTTTGGGCCATTATCTGTATCATCTTTTGCTGGCCTCTTGGCATCGTTTCAATCATTAAATCGACTAAAGTAAAAACACTTTGGCTGCAGGGAGACCACGCTGGTGCCCAAAAAAGTGCAGACGACGCAAAGAAATGGGCTATTTGGGGAATAGCAGTCTCAGCAATTTTCTGGGTACTGTATATTATTCTTATCGTTGCCGGAGTGGCGGCTGGCGGATTTTAATTTCCGCTTATTTTTAAATGATAGTATGTCCCCCAGCAATTTTCTGGGGGATATTTTTTTTAGTTATAGTATCTTTATCGCATGAACAATTTACAACAACCTCCACCCGACAATAATATGGTCTGGGCAATTTTAAGTACCGTGCTTTGCTGCCTACCATTGGGCATTATTGCTATTATAAAAGCTTCTAAGGTCGAACAACTTTGGTATCAGGGATTTCATGCCGAAGCCCAAAAAGCAGCCGATGATGCAAAAAAATGGGCTATTTGGAGCGCTGTGAGTATCGGCATTATCATTGTGCTCTATTTCGTTTTCATGCTTGTAATTTTCGGAATTCAAGGTGTTGCCAATCTATAAACGTACCTTAAAAGTTGTGGGTATTGGATTGCTCCTAGGCATACTGATTTATATCTATTTTCTTTTTAATCCGTCACAGCATTCCTTTTTTCTAAGCTGTCCGTTCAAATCGCTTACAGGCTACCATTGTGCTGGCTGCGGTTCACAACGGGCCATACACCAGCTGTTGCACGGCGAATGGATGTATGCCTTTCGGTTAAACCCGTTTATGGTACTATCGCTTCCACTGGTTTTTTATGGGTTGGGTACAAAAATTTACAATTATCTCTTTCAGAAACAACATCGAGTACAATTATTTTACAAGAACTGGTTTATCTTCGGATACTTTGCAATCGCTATTCTCTATTGGGTATTGCGCAATATTCCATACCCTCCTTTTCACTATTTAGCACCTATTGAATAACTTGATTTATAAGAATTTACCTACAATTTGAATAATTTTTATATATTGCAACCACTAAAACTTATGTAAGAAGTGAATTTTTTAGCTCAGAAGAGAAAGAAAATTCTATTACAGGAAAGCGTCCCCACCACTTCCCGTAGAGAACATCCTTTCGATAATTTTTACTATAAAGAAATAGCCCGACTCACTGGGGCAGGTGGTTATGGAGTAGATTTTGTAAACAAAACTAGCTTTATAGACCCACAAGGAAGACGGTTGCTTAAAGTTCCTGAAGACTTTAAGCCTTCGCTAACGCAGAACTTGCTTCAGTTTTATGCCGATTCAGAAAAACTACGGGTGATGGATACCTTTGCGGCTTGCCAAGAGGGGATTCCTTTTGCCACTACTGTAAAGATGGTAACGTATACAGGTGAAGAATTTTGGGCAAGAGCCATCGGAAAGCCGATGTATAACCAGAATGAAGAAATTATTGGAGTACAGGGTGTTTTTCAGGACATTACTACAGAAAAAAACAAAGAACTAGAATTTCAAAATTCTGTAAAAACCATTGCATCGCAGAATGAGCGATTGTTCAATTATGCCAATTTGGTTTCACACAATCTACGCTCTCACGCCAATAATTTAAAACTATCGTTAGAGCTGCTCCAAGATTTAGACAACCCCAAAGACGAGAAAGAGCTCATTAATGGCTTATCGACCATTTCAGAAGAGTTGTGCAATACCATTGCCCACCTAAACCAAGTTGTGACCATTCAGGATACTTCGAACACTAAAAAGCAGAGAACCTCTTTTGCCGAATGTCTTCAGAATGCGCAAAATGGGATACAACACTTGCTTTCGGAAAGTCGCACTGAAATTTATACCGATTTCTCAGAAGCTCCTACCATCGAATACATTCCGTCTTTTCTTGTTTCTATTCTACAAAATTTGATCAGCAACGCTATTCAATTTAGGCATGCCGATAGAAATCCGGTAATCGATATTTATTCGCTTGAAATCGAAGGTAAAATATCGCTGGTGGTTAAGGATAATGGCCAAGGTTTTGACGTTGAAAAGAACGGCGATAAGATTTTCAATATACACCAAGCATTCGATTCAGGCAGAGAGAACCGGGGCATTGGGTTATTTATGGTAAAAAACCAAGTAGAAGCATTGGATGGCAGCATCACGGTCGAAAGTGAACCAGGAAATGGTTCCGTTTTCAGAATTTCTTTTTAGACTTCTTCTAACCCTTCTTCTTCCTTTTTTTTCTTCGGAAAAGCCCTCTTATTAAAAATAATGAGTAATATGAGCCCTATGCTAATAGCCGTATCTGCTATGTTAAACACTGGATCAAAGAAAGTGAAATAAGTTCCGCCCCAATACGGAATCCACTCGGGCAAGACACCCTCCCACAAGGGGAAATATAACATGTCTACTACCTTTCCGTAGAAAATGGTTCCGTAACCTCCTGCATCGGGAAATAAGGTGGCTACTTCAGAGGTACTGTCGTTAAATATCATGCCGTAAAACACAGAATCGATGATGTTTCCCAACGCACCCGCAAATATGAGCGCAATAGAAACTACCAACACCCTTGAGGCATTTTTGCGTACCGAATCCCACAACCAATAGCCTATTCCGACGATGGCGACCAAACGAAACAAGGTAAGAATCAATTTCCCGTATTCTCCAGGAATTTTTGCCCCCCAGGCCATCCCTTCATTTTCTACAAAATGAATTTTGAACCACGAAAGCACATCGACACCATCGCCCAAAACAAAGGTTGTTTTGATATAAATCTTTGATATCTGGTCTATGAGCAGTACCAGGATAATGATCGCAATGGCTTTTTTAAGGGACATATCGCTTTATTGAAGTTGCAAAAATAAAGAATATTATTGGGTTTCTTTCAGGATAATATCTCCATGCGTGCTTTGTGCCGTAATTAAAAATTTGCCGGTAGTTCCTAACTTATTTTGTACGGTGCCAAAAATAGAAGTTGCATCAGCATACACATCATTTACAGCGGTAAAAACTGTGATTTTTCCGCGATTCGTTTCAATATTGGCATTTCCGCTGAAATCTTCTAACACACACCTGCGATCTTCAATAGCAACATAGAGTGTTTCAAAAAAACCTATAGCATGTACACTTGCAGAATTTGACGTCACCGACACAAAGAGATTTTCGGGAATTTGAACAGAAACCTCAACACTTAGTAGTTTGTGGGCAGACAGCTTATCATTATAGATTGTTGCCAAAGGCCAAGCGCCAAAACCCAACGATAAGGATGTATTGGTCACTTTTTCGTGTATGACGATTTCTTCAGAGGTTTCACCTTCCAGTTGTACTCGAACCTCAATTTCATCATAATTACCTGCCGTTATCTTAAGCTCGTGCACCCCATTGGCGTTGATGCTGAGTTGAGTGATGGTTTCAGCACTGTAGGTTCTTGATAGTTCCTTTTGGGAATGCCCTAAAGGGATACAGAAAAGCCATAAAGCTAACATTAAGAGCGAACGTTTCATGACTCGATTATAAATACTTCTAATTCCACACGGGTTATAAGACACTCTACAGTACATTACTTTCGACTGCGCATTTTCGTTGAAAATAATGTCGCTATATCTTGGTTTGGAATCCCGCTCTGCAGCGGGTTACCTTCGACTACGCATTTTCGTTGAAAATGCTGTCGCTTTATCTTGGTTTGGGATCCCGCTCTGCAGCGGGATAAGTTCGACTACGCATTTTCGTTGAAAATGCTGTCTCACTTACTTCTGCATGTTTTTGGCTTCAATGCTCAAAGTGGCATGCGGAACGAGCTTTAACCGTTCTGGGTTGATTAACTTACCAGTCACTCGACATACACCGTAGGTTTTATTCTCAATACGAATAAGCGCATTTTTAAGGTCACGAATAAACTTTTCTTGACGAATGGCTAATTGTGAAGCAGTCTCCTTGCTCATCACTTCGCTACCTTCATCGAATGCCTTAAAGGTAGGAGACGTATCGTCTGTACCATTGTTCGAGTCGTTTTTATAAGCACTTTCAATAAGTTCAAGTTGCTCTTTTGCCTTCTTTATCTTTTCATTTATTAAGACTCTGAATTCGTCTAATTCGGCGTCACTGTATCTATTTTTTGTCTCTGCTGCCATAATCAATACTTTTTAATTTGTAATCGGGTTACTACATCATCAAACGATATCTCTGTGCCTTTATCTAATTGCGGCACAAATTCTAGTTTTTCAGTTAGGGTTTCTTGTTTTATATAATCTAAATTCTCAGTTACTGCGGTTTCTAAAGTCGCATCATTTTGAACAGTCACTGCCACACGGTCTGTTACTTCAAATCCTGAGTCTTTTCTTAAATTTTGGATACGGTTCACCAACTCACGCGCGATTCCTTCATTCCGTAACGACTCTGTGATGGTTACATCTAGCGCTACAGTCATCCCATCGGCGTTAGCCACCAACCATCCTTCAATGTCTTGAGAGCTTATAATCACGTCGTCAAGGGTCAATGTAGTATTTTTTTCATTAACCTTGACAGAAATTTCCTGCTCATTTTCTAAAGTGGCTATTTCTTCTTGGTCAAATTGCTGGATTACAGCCGCAACGGCTTTCATATCTTTCCCGAATCGCGGCCCCAACTTCTTAAAATCAGGTTTGATCTGTTTTACCAGAATTCCAGACCCTTCATCTATGAGTTCTACTTCTTTTACATTCACTTCACTCATAATGAGTTCTGCAACTGCTTCAATTTCTGATTTGGTGGCTTCATCCAATACTGGCACCATTATTTTCTGAAGTGGTTGACGCACTTTAATCTTCTCTCGCTGTCGTAACGACAATACCAAAGAGGATATTGTCTGTGCCCGCTGCATTTTTCGTTCTAAAGTTTTGTTTACCAAGCTGGTATCTGCCTTCGGAAATTTGCTTAAATGAACACTTTCTGGCACATCAATCGCCACCCCTTCAGTAATATCTTTGTACAGGCGCTCCATAAAGAATGGGGCTATTGGTGCACCCAATTGTGCCACTGTTACCAAGCACTTGTACAGGGTCTGATAGGCTGAAATTTTATCTTCCCCATAACTCCCTTTCCAATAGCGTCTTCTGCTTAACCGAACAAACCAATTACTTAAATTTTCTTGCACAAAAGTAGAAATGGCTCGGGCTGCCCTTGTAGGTTCGTATTCTGCATAGGCTGCATCAACTTCTGCTATGAGGGTATTCAATTCAGAAAGAATCCAACGGTCTATTTCTGGACGCTTTTCCGAAGGAATATCAGCTTCCGAGTAGTCAAAATCGTCTAGATTCGCATACAAGCTAAAGAAGCCGTACGTATTGTACAACGTTCCGAAGAACTTATTGCGCACCTCACCAATTCCATCTACGTCAAACTTCAGGTTGTCCCAAGGGTTGGCATTGCTAATCATGTACCAGCGCGTTGCATCAGGACCGTAGGTAGCCAACACATCAAACGGATCTGCCGCATTGCCCAAACGCTTCGACATTTTTTGTCCGTTTTTATCCAATACCAAACCGTTGCTCACCACATTTTTATAGGCTACATCGTCAAAAATCATAGTGGCGATAGCATGTAAGGTGTAAAACCATCCGCGAGTCTGGTCTACTCCTTCGGCGATAAAATCTGCCTTACGCCACGTATTTTCTACTTTTTCCTTGTTCTCAAACGGGTAATGCCATTGCGCGTATGGCATAGAGCCACTATCAAACCAAACATCAATCAGGTCTGCTTCACGCTTCATGGGTTTTCCACTCTCAGAAACGAGAATAATTTCGTCTACGATATTTTTATGCAGGTCTACCGTATCGTAATTTTCTTCGGAATAATCGCCTACTTTAAAGTCTTCAAAAATATCTTTTGGCATCAAACCAGCGGCTACCGATTTGCCCATTTCTGTTTTTAGCTCTTCTATGGAACCGATCACGATTTCCTCTTTACCATCTTCGGTACGCCACAACGGAAGCGGGATTCCCCAATAACGCGAGCGGCTCAAATTCCAATCGTTTGCATTGGCAAGCCAATTTCCGAAGCGACCCTCGCCAGTAGCTTTTGGCTTCCAGTTAATGGTCTGGTTCAGTTCGTGCATGCGATCTCTAAACTCGGTTACCTTGATAAACCAAGAGTCTAACGGATAATAGAGAATCGGTTTGTCTGTACGCCAGCAGTTCGGGTAGCTGTGTACATATTTTTCAACCTTAAACGCCCGGTTTTCAATTTTCAGCTTAATGGCGAGCTCAACGTCAACACTTTTTTCGGGAGCCTCACCATCTGCATAGTATTCATTTTTTACGTATTTGCCTCCCAAATCGCCCAATTCGGGTCTAAATTTACCTTGAAGGTCTACCAACGGCACCAAATTTCCATTTTCATCTTTTACCAATAACGGTGGCACTTCAGGGGTAGCTTGTTTGGCTACCAAGGCATCGTCTGCTCCAAAGGTTGGCGCAGTATGTACGATTCCTGTACCGTCTTCGGTAGTCACAAAATCTCCAGCAATGATTCTAAAGGCATTTTCTGGATGGTCGTGTGGTTGTGCGTAGTCTAATAACTGCTCGTAGCGAATTTCGAGCAGATCGGCTCCTTTACATTCCTTCACTACATAGAACGGTATTTTTTTATCGCCCTGTTTGTAGGCTGCAACAGCTTCTTTGTTTTCAACTTGCTGAAATTTCCCATCGAACTGCTTCCCGACCAAATTCTTTGCTAATACAACGTAAATGGGTTGATAAGTGTACTGATTATACGTTTTTACCAGTACATACTCAATTTTTGAACCTACGGTTAATGCGGTATTACTGGGTAAGGTCCACGGGGTGGTAGTCCACGCCAAAAAATAGATTTCATTACTTTCTTCTGCCAAGAAATCGGGCAAGGTGGTTGCAACCGCCTTGAACTGCGCCACTACCGTAGTGTCTGTAACGTCTTGATAGGTTCCTGGCTGATTGAGCTCATGCGAGCTGAGCCCGGTACCTGCTTTGGGCGAATACGGTTGTATGGTGTAGCCTTTGTAGAGCAAATCTTTGTTGTAGATCTGTTTAAGCAACCACCAAACCGTTTCCATATATTTGGGTTTGTAGGTGATGTAGGGGTCGTCCATATCTACCCAATACCCGTAGCTCTCGGTAACTTTATTCCACGCATCGGTATAGCGCATGACGGCTTTTCGGCAGGCTTCGTTGTAAGCTTCTACTGAAATTTTCTTGCCGATGTCTTCTTTCGTAATACCGAGTTCTTTTTCAACCCCTAGTTCAATTGGCAGTCCGTGGGTGTCCCACCCTGCTTTCCTGTCTACCTTAAAGCCTTTTTGGGTTTTATAGCGACAAAAAATATCTTTGATAGCACGGGCCATGACATGGTGAATTCCTGGCATTCCGTTTGCGGAAGGTGGGCCTTCAAAAAACACAAAGGGTTCTGCATTTTCACGAATGGCAATACTCTTCTCGAAAATGTTATCACGTTTCCAATAATCGAGTATTTCCTCACCCAATTTAGGGAGGTCTAAGCCTTTGTATTCTTTAAATGCTGAAGCCATGTATTGTTCTAATGTATTAAGGGTGCGAATTTAATGAATTTTGAAGTAAAAAGTAAAGAGTATGTATCTTTAAACGAGATGCTTTGCAATTACTGAAGTCAATTAAAAAAACCACCCAAATTGTTGGGTGGTTTTTCTGTTTTTTGTCTGCGCTAGGCCCGCCCGCCTCAATGACATAGTCGGACAGATACCGAACGCGACGTTCGGGTGGGGACTGCAGCGTAAACCCCACGATCCCCGATAGTTATCGGGGCGGGGATTGCAGCGGTGGCCCGACCACGCCAAGCGCGTGGTAGCCCGTTTTGCCTCGGAAATAGACGAGGCAGGCGCCCAAAGTAAGTTTATTGCTATTGACGTAAGAAACGAATTTCTACGTTTGCAACGGTATCGATACCATCGATGCTTGTATTTTCCATTTTTTGGAGACGGAGCTCAGTTTCGTTAAATAAGGTTACATCCCAAGCACCATTAAATAGGTCGATAGCAACATCTGGGGTTATCTGTACGTCCATCACTCCTGTAAACACAATAGTATCTGCATTTCCGCCAATGGTGTAACTTCCTGTTTCATTGTCGAGATTTACAATCACCGGTCGTGGCGTAGGATCTCCGCCATTTATGGTAACTGTAGTATTGATACGAAATTGCCCATCAAAAATGAAGGTTCCGTTGCTTGTAAAATTTGCCGTAGTTTGAAATGTGTCGCCCTGGCCATTTATGTCTGCTACTACATCTACCCCAGCAACCACCTGCGTAACCTGTGCATTTACTGTTAAAAAAGAAAGGTCATGGTCTCCGGCCAAGTTGCTATTGGTAAGTACGAAGGCAGCTTCGGCATTGTCGTCATCATTTTTACAAGCGACCAAGGTTGCCAAGCATAAAAAAGCGATTGTTATAGTTTTAAGTGTTTTCATGTGTTATCTGTTTGTGCAAATATATGCGTATTTGTAGTTAACCCATATCTACCCTAAAATATTGTATGAACAAGTAATTCACTATTTTTTCTATCTTTAACCGCAACTGCTAATCTATTCCCTTTTGAAAAAATTACCTCTTCTGTTACTGCTGCTACCATTGTTCTGTAGCTCACAAGATTATGTCGATTTACTACGTATTGGTTACGGCCAGACGTTTAACAATGAATTTGAAGGCACCCCAAATAGCACGTATGTAAAATCGTTTGATGCAGATCTTACCGTACCTGTAGTTATTAACGAAAAACATGCGTTCATTACCGGTGCCGTATATAGCCGAAACAACCTACAACTATTTCCCGAGGGAGATTTTACTAGCCTGCACAGCACGATTGTAAAATTGGGATTGGCCTCTACGTACAACTCTAAATGGAGCAGTACCTTGGTGTTTTTACCGAAGGTGGCTTCAGATTATGTGAATAGTACGAGTGAAGACTTTTATTTTGGTGGTTTGGGTTTGCTGAAATACCAAAAAAATGAACACCTGAAATACCGATTCGGGTTTTATGGTTCTACCGAAGCCTTTGGCTTTTTTACCACGCCCATTATTGGTTGGTACTATTTGAGTCCGAATGAAAAGTTTGAAATGGACGTTTCGTTGCCAATTGCAGCAGACGTAAACTATACGTTTGGGATTACCACCGTTGGTTTCGACTATATTGGAATTGGCAGAAGTTTCCGCATAACTGAAAATGATGCAGATATATACGCCGATGTAACCGAACTTAATTTCGCATCATATCTCCAGTTTAATGCGCTTGAAAAAAGTGTCTTGTTACGCGCAAAATTTGGGTATTCAAGCAGCAATTACGAACTATATCCTAACGGCGAAACCATAGATTTAGGACTTTCGGCTTTTAGCTTTGGAGATGACAGGGAACCTCTAAATCCAGAAATAAACGGAGGTTTTTACTTAAAATTTGAAGCGATTTATCGATTTGATATTTCAGAACCCACAGATACCCAACCTACGATAGACGAAACAGATTACTAGCTAAAACATTTTCGTTATCTTTAATGTATGGAGCGTACCTGTCCTGAATGTGGCGATAAGCTAATAGGCCGCGCAGATAAAAAATTCTGTAGCGATGCATGCCGCAATGCCCATAACAATGCATTGAACAAAGACAACAAAAATTTGTTGCGCAATGTGAACAACCGATTGCGAAAAAACTATCGCATTCTAGAAGCACTCAACACCAAGGACAAAACAAAAGTTCAGAAGGAAACCTTGTTGAAACACGGCTTTAACTTTACGTTCTATACTAGCCAATACGTAACAAAAACAGGCAATACCTATAATTATGTGTACGACCAAGGCTATCTGGAGTTAGACAACGACTGGTATTTATTGGTAAAAACAGAACAGATATTATAATTTTCAAAAATTGTAAATTTCCAGCTTCTAGCACCCAGCACCTGCCACACTGAGCCTGTCGAAGTGCAGCATCTAGCATCTAGCATCTAGCATCTAGCATCTAGCAAAATAACTATTTCCAAGTATTTCCTTTTAGCTCTAGTGCTGCCTTTAGGACGTCTTTTTGGCTAATTAAGCCTACTAGTTTTCCATCTTTTACAATCGGAAATCGTCTTCTGCGCGAGCTTAAGAATTTATCTGCCGCGTCAAAAACATTCATTTCGCCGTCTATGGTTTCTACCTCCTTCACCATATGGTCTTCCACCTTTATATCTTGCATCGGGTGATTGTGGTAACGGCTGGTACTAATTTGTTTCATACAATCGCCTTCAGAAATGATTCCTACCAATTCATAATTGCTATTTACGACCGGGCCACCCGATATTTTTTTCTTAATGAGTGTGTTCATCACCTCCAAAACCGACTGTTCTGGTTTAAAGGTAGTAAGGTTGGTGCTCATATAATCTGAAACTTTTATGTTTTCAGAAGACCCCTTGGTCGGTTTGGCACGTTTGCCCATGTAACTTTTAATTGCCATACGTTCAAATATTTATAGTAAGATACACAAAATTTTAATGCAATTCCGTTAAGAAAATTTCAGCAAAATAAATTTTAACGAAATGTTGTACATTTAGTTACTGTAAAACCAACCCAATGAAATTCCTCACAGGCCTCCTATCTTTTATCTTCGTCTTGTTCCTTATCTGGTTCAGTTTTTTTAGCTTAATGCCGCAATCGGGTACCTTGGCAACAGCACCACAGACCGAATTTTCTTCCCAACGCGCACTGCAACCGCTGAAGGAAATCACCAAAGCACCACATTATCACGGTAGCGAAGAACATACGCGCGTTCGTGAATATTTGGTGGGGCAACTCGAAGATTTAGGGCTCGAAACTGAAGTTCAAGAAGGTTTTGTACTAAATGAATCTTGGCGTGGTTTGGACAAACCCAAAAATATTGTTGGCATTTGGAAAGGTAGCGGAACTGGAAAGTCGTTGGTATTACTATCACACTACGACAGTGCTAAAGTGCCTAGTCTTGGTGCTAGCGATGCTGGAAGTGGTATTGTAACCATTTTAGAAAGCCTTCGTGCGTACAAAGCTGCCGGGAAAACTCCAAAGAACGATATTATTGTGCTCTTTTCAGATGCTGAAGAAATTGGACTAGACGGAGCGCAGCTTTTTGTGAATGAACACCCGTTAGCACAAAATGTGGGGCTCGTGCTAAATTTTGAAGCCCGCGGAAGTGGAGGCCCTAGCAATATGATTTTAGAAACCAATGGTGGCAATGCCAATTTGGTGAAGGCTTTTATTAATGCCAATCCGGAGTATCCCGTTGCTTCTTCTCTCATGTATAGCATCTACAAAATGCTCCCCAACGATACCGACTCTACGATATTTCGGGAAAAGGGCGACATTGATAGTTTTTTCTTCGCTTTTATAGACGACCATTACGATTACCATACAGCGAACGATACTTTTGAAAATCTAGACAGAAATACACTGCAACACCAAGGTAGTTACCTCCTACCGCTACTGCATTACTTTGCCGATGCCGATTTAAACATGTTAAAGGCCGATGAAGACTATGTGTACGTAAACGCTCCTTTTGTAAAGATGATTTCGTACCCTTTTTCATGGATTCTGCCCATGCTCATTATTGCCATTGTGTTGTTTTTTGTGCTTTTATTTTATGGCTTTTCTAAAGGAAAATTGAACGGAAAAAGCATACTAAGAGGCTTTGGCGCCTTTTTGGCATCGCTTATCATTTGTGGTGCCGTAGGGTACCTTGGGTGGATGTTACTGAACGTAATCTATCCGCATTACGGTGAAATTCAGCATGGCTTTATGTATAATGGCCATTGGTATATCGCCTTTTTTGTGGTACTCTCTACCGCTATCGTTTTTAAAGTATACCGAAAATTTAAAATAGATAAACACACCGCTAGTTTTTACGTGGCTCCCTTAACATTTTGGTTGCTTGTTAACACGGTCGTTTTTGTACTTCTGAAAGGTGCTGCCTATTGGATTATTCCTGTGTTATTTGCGCTTCTTTCTTTTTTCTTACTGCTGAAACAGGAAAAGCCAAATCTGCTGCTCCTTACGTTACTAGCGGCTCCTGCCCTATCTTTTTTCGCTCCGCTCATCCAATTTTTTCCAGTAGGATTGGGGTTAAAAATGCTGGTGATAAGCTGTGTATTTGTAGTGTTATTATTCGGCTTGCTGCTACCTGTTTTTGGTCGGTATCGATGGAAAAACGGCATTGCGCTTAGCTTGTTTATTTTCGCGATAATTCTATTTTTCGTAGCACATGCCAAAAGTGATTTCACTGAAAATCATCAAAAGCCAAACAGCTTAATTTATTACCAAAATAGTGATACCAACGAAAGTTTTTGGCTCACGTACGATAGCGTGCTCGACCCTTGGACCAAAGGCTATTTAGGTGAAGAACCCGAAGATGCCAGCAACTATGTAACCAATGCTGCCGGCAGTAAATACAATACTGGGTATCAATTTGCAGCAAAAGCTCCTGCAAAAACGATTGCTCCCTTCGAACTTAGACTAGAAGAAGATAGCACCATCAATGGGCAACGAAATGTCACATTTACTGTGATTCCGAAACGTGATGTTCATGAGATCGGACTCTATACCGATGTGAATGTAGCATTTTCAGAATTACGATTTAATGGCAAGCAGGTTTCCAAAGACACTACCGATAATCGTTTTTACCGTAGAAATTCTAATAGCTTGTTACGCTATTTTGTTGCCGATGATGATTCGTTAGAAGTATCCCTTTCAGTAGCTGAAAATACACTGCTTATCTTTAAAGTGCTCGAGTATTCATACGACTTATTGAATCATCCACAATTTTCCATCAACAAGCGGCCAAAAAACACCATGCCAAAACCTTTTGTAAATACCGATGCTGTTGTTGTAGAGCGTAGTTTTAATGTAAATGATATTCCGAAGAAAGTAAAAGACACCTTACTTGAAAACACCGCGCCTTATGAATAAACCAATAGGCATTGCTGGCTTGGGCTGGTTGGGTAAATCGTTGGCTCTCAAGCTAAGCACTTTGGGGTATCAAGTAAAAGGAACCGTGACCAGCCACGAGAAAGCTACCGAATTCCAAAAAAAGGGAGTCAACGCTTTTCCTATGGAAGTAAGTGAATCGGGCATTACAGGTGAACCTGAAGGATTTCTAAAAAACCTCGATACGGTAATTATTATGATCCCTCCAGGACTGCGCCGTAATACCGGAGCCGATTATGTCATGAAAATGACACATTTATTGCAGGCTATTGAAAAAGCAAAGATACCAACAGGTATTTTTATAAGTAGCACCTCGGTATATGGAGACGCGCAAGGCACCGTTGATGAAAGTTACCTCCCAAAACCCGAAAATGAAGCGGGCAGACAATTACTACAAGTGGAGCAGTTATTTTTTACCTCCAGTTGTAACACTTCTATCGTGCGATTTGGTGGACTTGTAGGCGGAAGCAGGCAACCGGTAAGATACCTTGCAGGGAGAAAAGACCTGTCTGGAGGAAATGCGCCTGTTAACTTAATTCACAGAACAGACTGTATAGGTATTCTTACGGAAATTTTAAAACAACAAGCCTTCGGCCATATCTTTAATGCTGTCTATCCAAAACATCCGTTAAAAAAGGATTATTACACAAAAAAAGCGGAATTGCAACAATTAGAACCTCCTACCTTTTCTGCTGATTCAGAGACGCAACACAAAAAAGTAACTTCAACAAACGTCGCCAAGGTGTTGAAGTATGCCTTTCAAACTGAAATTTAAGTCGTTTTTATAAATAGAATGGCGTCTAAAAAATTTTAAACTTTGTTCTGTCAGGTTGAGCGCAGTCGAAACCTCTATTAGTAGTTAACCAATTATAGTTCTCGACTGCGCTCGAACAGACATCAAGCATTACTTTTTAGACGCCAAATCTTTATACGATAGAAGTTCCTACCAAATACGAACTCGATCTTCTGGAGCTACGTACATTGGGTCTCCCGGTTGGATATCGAAAGCTTCATAAAAAGCATCAATATTCTTTAGCGGCTCTGTTGCACGGTACATCCCTGGAGAATGTGAATCTGTTTTTACTTGAGTACGCAATGCTTCCTGACGCATTTTGGTACGCCAAACGGTAGCCCAACTCATAAAGAAACGCTGCTCTGGTGTAAATCCGTCAATCTTGCCCGGTCTTCCGTTTTCTTCGTAATAACGCTGTAATCCGTCGTAAGCACCAAGCAATCCGCCAAGGTCTCCAATATTTTCACCCAAGGTGAACTTTCCGTTAATAAACACACTGTCCATTACCTCAATATTGCTGTATTGTTCTGCCAACTTGTTTCCACGCTCGGTGAATTTTTCAAGATCGGCCTCAGTCCACCAATTTACTAAGTTTCCATTGGCATCAAAACGCGACCCACTATCGTCGAACGCATGTGAAATTTCATGGCCAATCACCGCTCCAATTCCGCCATAATTTACAGCCTCATCAGCTTTGTAATCGTAAAAAGGAGGTTGTAAAATAGCTGCAGGGAATACAATTTCGTTGTTAAAAGGATTAAAGTAAGCGTTTACCGTTTGCGGAGACATCCCCCATTCGGTACGGTCTACTGGCTCGTCAATTTTACTGAGGTTGTCTTTTAAGCCCCACTCATTTACGGCCATCATATTTTCAAAGTAGGAGTTTCCTTCTTTTACGTCCATGCTTGAGTAATCCTTCCACTTGTCTGGATATCCAATCTTCACGGTAAATTTATCTAACTTCTCTACCGCTTTCACTTTGGTAGAGTCGCTCATCCAATCTAGATTCATGATGCGCTCTTTGTAGGCTGCAATCACGTTTTCAATCATTTTTTCAGCCTTCTCTTTTGCTTCCGGTGGAAACTTCGCATCTACATACAATTGGCCAACAGCCTCTCCAACACTTCCATTTACGGTAGCTAATGCGCGCTCGTCTGCTGGGCGTTGTTGCTTGGCACCACTCAAATACTGGCTGTAAAACTCCCAGTTTGCTCTTTCAATATCGGTAGATAATGCTCCGGCTGCATCGTTTAAGGTCTGCCAACGCATTACGGTTTTCCAAAGATCTATATTTTTGTTTGCGAATACATTCTGTACCGTTTTCATATAGGTTGGTTGCATCACGATAAGGGTATCAACTTTTTTAGTAACACCCAAGTCTTTCAACATTTTTTCCCACTGAATGGCAGGGACCATCTTTTGGATTTGATCTAAGCTACGTGGATTGTTGAAATTTCTGAAATCTCTGCTCGCTACTTTATCTAATCGCGGCGTTGCTAATTTTGTTTCAAAAGCCAAGATATCTTCTGCCTGCTTTCTTGCTTCTGCTTCAGAATCGCCCAAGTACTGTAGCATTCTGGTAATATGATCTACATATTTTGCACGAATCTCTATAGATTTTGCATCGGTATTGGTGTAATAATCACGGTCAGGTAAGCCCAAGCCTCCAGGGGTGATATACGCCGAATTCATCGAGCTATTGCTAGGGTTTGAAAACGCGGCCAAACCAACAAATGGTTGCGACACATCGATTCGGGTTGCTACTTCTTGAAAATCTTCAATAGTTTCTATGTTCTTAATTGCGTCGAGCGCTGGTTGTAACGGGGTGATTCCCGCCTCATTTCTAGCTACAGTATCTAATTCTGAAGCAAAAATAGCCAAGGCCTTTGCCTGATCGGTCTCAGGACCATAGGTTCCGCTCTCTTTCGCATCGCTTAGTAATTGCAACACATCTTTATCTGTAGATTTACGTAACACCCCGAAACCACCCCAACGTACCTGATCGTCTGGAATTTCGGTGTTTTTCATCCAGCTACCATTTACGTAGTTGTAAAAGTCTGCTTTCGGACTCACGGTGGTGTCCATGTTAGAAAGTATAATTCCGCGCTCTTCATCGGCGGCGGCGGCCATAGTTTTATCTGTATCCTTATTATTACAAGAGATAGTTACGAAAGTAACCGCAGCGATTGCGCACGCAGAAGTGATTACATTTAGTTTCATTAATTGGTTTTTAGATTATTGTGTAATTAGTAGGCAAATGATACCTTTTGTTACAGCTAGTTAGAGTTGTTATCTATTATTTCTGCCTGATAGACAGAATCTAAGAAGCGTTGTTGTTTTTCGAGTTCCTTTTTTTCAGTTTCTTTTAATTCGTCATCTATTTTGTTTTTCTTAAACGTTCGGTTAATTTCAATAAAGAGATTAGCTCCCGCCAGATTCATTTCTTGCAAGCTTTCTTCTAGTTGCAACGAGTCTAATCGGTCGTAGTTTGCCACCTGCTCCAAGAGTTTGGCACGCGTATTTGCCAATACCATTCTTGCGTACACCGGCCGTGTGTCTAGCGCTTCAGGTATGTTTTTTAATAAAGAATCGCTCTGGGCACTCATTTGTTCACTTTTGGCCCGTATCACACCAATGGGTTGGTTATTTAAGGTAATGAGATTGGCTTCCAAATCGTCAAAAACAGACCATTGTGCTGTTTCATTTTTAGCTACTTCAGAAAGTGGAGGCAAGGTGACTAGATTTTTACCATAGCGTGTATTTACATCTTGGGTTTCAGTAGCAGTATCTTTTTCATCTTCGGAAATTTCAGCACAAGAAACAACGATCGTTACAAGCATGAGAACGCCACAAATATGTCTGAAAGAAAATTTCATCTATAGCAAATAAGAACCACAAATATACAGGTTATGCCCGAGCTGTATGTTAAACAACCACAAATTTGATGAAGGGTATATTGTGTATCTTTACGGAACTAAAATTGATGAAAAATTCTTCACCCTATGAAAAAACGAATTCTGATTATTGGCGCCTGTGGACAAATAGGTACCGAGCTAACGGCAGCGCTGCGCAACACCTATGCACCCCACAAAGTAATAGCGAGTGATATTCGGGAAGGCGATGAAGAAATGATGAACAGCGGACCGTTTGAAATTTTGGATGCAATGGATTATGATGCCGTTCAGGATGTGGTGATTAAGCACGAGATTACCGAAGTGTATTTGATGGCTGCGATGCTGTCGGCCACGGCAGAAAAGTTTCCGATGCGGGCTTGGAATTTAAATATGAATTCGCTTTTTAACATCTTGAACCTCGCGAAAGATGGAAAGATAGAGAAGATATTTTGGCCCTCCAGTATTGCCGTTTTTGGGCCAACAACTCCTAAAGTGATGACCCCACAACGAACGGTTATGGAACCTAGCACCGTCTACGGAATTAGCAAGCAAACTGGAGAACGTTGGTGCGAATATTACCACAATAAATATGGCGTAGATGTTCGTAGCATACGCTATCCCGGCCTCATAAGTTACAAAACACTTCCTGGGGGCGGAACTACAGACTATGCGGTAGATATTTATCACAAAGCAGTGAAGCACAATAAATATATCTGTTTTCTAAATGCGGAAACTACCTTGCCCATGATGTATATGGACGATGCCATTAGAGCTACCATTGGAATTATGGAAGCACCTGAATCTGACATCGAGATTCGAAATTCATACAATTTGGCGGGTATGAGTTTTCATCCAGAGGCAATAGCCGAAAGCATTAGAAGTATTCAACCCGGATTTGAAATTTCGTACGACCCAGATTTTAGGCAGGCTATAGCCGATTCTTGGCCGCAGAGCATTGATGATACTGAAGCCAGAAAAGATTGGGGCTGGAAACACGAGGTGGAGCTGGATGAGATGACTAAGATTATGTTACAGAATTTAAAATAAGCAAATAATTTATGAAAAAACGATACGATTACTCCAAATGGATTGCACTATTTTTAGTGTTATTTAGTCTTTATTCGCTGCAAGCACAACATACCTTTTCTATTGTTGCTGTAGATCCTGTTACGGGTGAAATAGGAAGTGCAGGCGCAACTTGTCTAGACATTGATGATTTAAACGGCGAAGAAGGCGCTTTGGTCATCAGCGATATCATTTTAGGTATCGGCGCCATTAACACACAAGCCTTTTGGCACCCAACCAATCAAGCAGCTGCTCGGGTACGCATGGAAGCAGGTGATAGTCCGCAAGAAATCCTGGATTGGCTTTTTACAAACGATCCTGCGCCTGGTTCTAACCAGGATAGGCAATACGGAGTCGTAGATTTAATAGGCGGTGCTGGTGGAACGCCACGATCAGCAGCCTTTACAGGAACTAACAACAATAGTGTTGCGAATGATATTGTGGGGCCAAATTATTCAATTCAAGGAAATATTTTAATTTCACAAGCTGTTTTAGACGACATGGAATCTGGATTTCTGAACACTTCTGGAACACTTGCCGATAAGTTGATGGGTGCCATGCAGGGTGCCAAACGTATTGGCGCAGACAATAGATGCACCTCTAACCAAACCAGTTCAAAATCTGCTTTTTTGCGAGTCGCCAAGATAGAAGATTTATATACGAATTACGGACACCTAACGGTCGATTTAAACGTGAGTAAGACCGCTATGGCCGAAGACCCAATAGACGTACTGCAGACGACCTATGATTTTTACCTAAACAACCCAGGAACCGATTGTAGCACCACCATTGACGCTTTTCCTTATACGGAAAGCTTTGAAGCCGGGTTGGGCGATTGGGAGCAAAACGATAATGATTTGTCCCATGTAGGAAATACAGATTTCGACTGGACTGAAAATATGGGTGAAACCCCAACAAATGCTACGGGACCCACTGAAGCGTTTGATGGAACAACTTATCTATATACCGAAGCTTCTGGTACCAATGTTGGATTTCCTACAAAGAGGGCCGTTTTAAATAGTCCGTGTTTCAATTTAAGTGGTTTGACGCAAGCATTTTTTACGTTCAATTACCATATGTTTGGCTCGCAAGTAGGGAACTTGGCGGTTCGGGTAAACGATGGAAGTGGTTGGACAACTGTATGGTTATTGGAAGGAGACCAAGGCGATGCTTGGGTTTCTGAAAGTATCGATTTGTCTGCGTATGTTGGGCAGACTATTCAGTTGCGCTTAGACAGCACAACAGCCCTGGGTGAACGAGGAGATGTAGCTGTAGACAACCTCAGGGTTGCCGAAGACCTGTTAAATATTCAAGATATTTTGGTCAGCACTGTAGGCATGGCACCAAATCCGGCAACTGATTTGATAACTGTCACTTCTACAAATTTTGAACTAAAGAATATTTCAGTCTATGATGTAACAGGCAAACAAGTGTTGCAGCAAGTTGCTACTGATACAACTACGATGACAGTAGATCTTCAATCCATTCAACCTGCGTTGTACTTTGTAAACATTACTACTACCAACGGAACAGTTTTGAAAAAGTTAGTAAAACGTTAGTTGTTATTCTAATTGTTGATCTTATAACAAAGCCCATTTAGATTGAATGGGCTTTGTTATCATTTCTAGGTATTCTTTCAGGTTTGTGATATACACGCTGCTTTTCATTCTTTTGATGTGTCTTTCAATCGACATCGCCTGTGCCTTAGAGTCACATTCAAACTTTAAAAACAATCT